>Ga0315298_1000925_pt1 | contig 55776 bp, 71 predicted proteins | sample WHS_1_MG_FD_203077 | JGI IMG/M metagenome (GOLD analysis project Ga0315298, IMG submission 203077) | Extremophilic microbial mat communities from Washburn Hot Springs, YNP, Wyoming, USA - WHS_1_MG | ecosystem: Environmental > Aquatic > Thermal springs > Hot (42-90C) | place: USA: Wyoming... | reverse complement strand
CCATCTTAGGATGACATTTTTATCTTCGTCTGAAACGGTATATTTGGTTGATATGGTTTGCATGGTATGATGTTATGAAATGTAAACCTGTTTTGTTATGGATTCAACCACATTTTGCACATAGCCGAAGAATTACAGAACTTGCCGTCGATAAAAAAATCTAAGGTGTTTGGCGTCCGATCAAAATTAATGCCATATCGTTCTCTGATATTTTTTTCAGCTATTGACCGATACCATGCATCTCCACGCAAATTTTCCAGTTCATCTTCGGTTCCCAATAGAAAGCTGGCCTTAAGGTTTTCGGCCATTTTTTGGTGAAGACGATGTTGGGGAGTAGCCAAATGGGTTATTTTCATGATGGTTTTAATCGTGATATCTTCACCATCACCAATTAGAAAACATCCGTGAACCTGTTTCACTTGATCTATTTTGTCGTTAAACATTTATGTTTTCCTTATTCTTCTTCATCATCGCCCGAACCGGCATCCTGGTCCAGTGATAATCCACCGCCGCCGCCGAGCATCTTGGATAGATAATCTGCAACTGTATCGATTCCGTCACCTCCGGAATCACCATCTCCGTCACTTTCTTTTTCTTCTGTCTTTTTTGTGCTGTCGACTATGGTGGTGATGTCTTCATTCTCGTCTTTTTCAACGAGAGAAGACGTGGTTGTTGTCTTATTGGCCTTATTGTCCTCTTCTTTTGGTTTGGACGGGGCCTGAACTGGAACCGGATTATGATCTTCGTCATCATCGATATTGACTGGTTTAATCGCTGATGGCCGACCAAATCGAGATTTCGGTTTCGTATCGCTGCCGGAAATCGTAGTATTTATATCCTTGTCGACACTGGCAGCCGAAACAGCTTTATCAACCTGTTCCAGAGCACGCATTGTCGTATCCGAGATGTCTTTATCCAGACTGACCTCTTCGGTTATCCCTTCGGCTTCTTTGGAGAATCTGGACGGCACTCTTGGCGCGCCCTGATTGAATGTCCGGCCACGACGTTGACGCGCTGGAGTAGGATCCAGGAATTCCGGAGCTGTTGCCCCAGGCATTCCACCCGAGCTGGCAAACGACATGATATTCGCCAACATCGGTCCAATGGAAGCGAAAGCGACGCATCCTCTTTCCTGAATTGGGATAGATTTCAATTTGTCGACGGTTTCGGCAAATAAATGCAATTCATCCCGACGAACAGGGACCGGGTTTTCTGCCCAAGGCGGTTCACCACCAGAAAGGATGTGATTAAATACATTATAAGCACGACGATATCTGATGTCGGCTTCAGATTCAGGTGGGATTGAGATAAAGTGCGTAAGCCTTAATGCGTCGAAATGATCAAGCCGATCACGCTCATCAGGATTTGTAAGGCTGTCATCCTCGATATAAATCGACTTGGCCCTGATAACCTGGTCACCACGGGTCATATGGAATTCACCCTTGTCCTGGGCGTGCATATCACGGGCCGTGACACGATCAAGTTCGTTGATGCTCGTCTTTCGATCCGATTGATAATCGCCTGGCAACAATGAATCCGTATTGGCTTCCCATCCAGTCTGGCGGGCCACCAAACCCTTGCCACCGCTGTAGACAGTGGAATCCGTTGTCTCTTTATCGACCACGAACATGGTAATTTTTGTGTTGGTCGTATTATAAGCGCTCTTGGCTTCCACCTTGCCTTCACGTTCGAATGCACCGGTCAAGGACTGAACAGCGAATAGGAAGGCAAACCCAAGGCTACGGCCCTGAGCGGGAAACATATCCAGACCTTTAACGATATAGTAGGTCAACTCGTCCATGATCACCACGAATGGTGTTGGAGAAGTTGTCTGTCTCGCATCCAGAACGCGACGAATGGAACCTTCGAAATTACTTCCAAGGCTGTCACCCATCATCGTCTTCAATGATGATACGACAATCTTACCCAGGTTGGCCATTTCTTCCGGGGTTTTCTGCAAACCTGGAAGCAGGGAAACAAGGCAACGACGATTTAAAACCACGTCGAACATGTCGACGTCACCGCTCTGAACGCCGAAAATATCTCTATAGCTTTCAGCCAATAGCGTAAATGGCGGAGATAATAGCTGTGACAGATATCCATGCTGGGTTTTAGGCGCATCAGGGAGCTTCACAAAGGCGTTGGGATCTCCAGCCATAGGATGGGTCTGCTGGCCATTCGCTGGCATCACCAGAAGCTCCTGTGGGAAGCCAGCGAGGTTTTTCAGATAGTTCAGGACGCCTGATTTAACTTCAGGTGGCATTCCCTTGTAAATTGGCAGACATACCTCGTCTGGCATAGCCATTCGCATGACGCTATCCAAATCGATGGAAGCGCGAATATTTTCAATCGATAGCATCAAGCCTTTGGTATCGCGCAGCCAAATCAGGATGGAAACAACGCCACGCAACATGGCTACAGCACGGCTCTGCCACTGCTGACCGTCACCGCTGGCCGTTGGCAACAGCGATTCAAGGGTCTGCATGACTTCAGGGACAGAATAAACCGCAAATGGGTTCATCGTATGTCCGATGATACCACCACCAAAACCAAGTCGTCCCGAGTCCATGAAGTTCAATAATAGGAAATCATCGGTCCGGCCAAGGATACGCAGCATCCTGAATACTTTTGCTGCAGTAGCGATGTCGCCCTTACCGTCAATCATGATGAAGCCTGACCCCCAGCTCAAGCAGTTCATCATGACAATCATCAGAAGCTCTGTTTTACCAGAACCAGTTGTGCCCGTAACCCAAATATGTTCGCGGACATCCGCATTGGACATCCATAATTCTCGACCTGTGTCAATTTCATGAGCCAGGCAGAAAATACCGCTAGGCTTTTTCCTCGGCGACAATTTATCGGCGAATACAGAAAATTCGTTTAAATCATCCTGCATTGGAGCACGAGCTGGAAGCCAACGAACTCTATCCCTGGTATTTATCGAATTCAGTTTTGCGATATAAATCAAAAAATAAATCAGGGAGATAAATGGAATAAAAGGCGCAGATTCGGGAGCGATAAAACAAGAGGCCGTTCCCATGCCGAGCATAGTCATGACCGTAGATTTTTGGGTCATGAAATCAAAAGCCTTAACCCAGACGGGTCTGACGTCATAATAAACCAGGCTTGGATCAAGAGCCTTGTTGTCGTCTAATCCGTGAACTGGTTTCTGATATGCCACTGCGCTTACTCTTTTTTCAGACTTCGATCATGCCGATGGAGACGGTTCGGCCATATCTTGATCAACAAAATTTATAATCAAGATTACATTTGCGGACAGTCTTTGGGTATATTCTTCAATGAAATCAATAGTTTGAACGGTTTTATCTTTTCCGTTTGTATCGGGTGAAAAATCAGATAGTGCTTCGCTAATATTGCGCATGCAGGATTGCATCAGGTTATATTGATCACGCTTTTTGGTATTGGCTGTATTAATAATATTTTCAGACATTTGATAAGAAGCGTCGGCTATTTTTTGTGCCACGAAATATCTTCTGATTTTATCTATGCCGTGTTGTTCACACCATTGCTCTACACGAGCAGACATCTGCAATATAGACAGAACCATGGATCCACGGTCGCTGTATGGGAAGTCATTGATCGGAGGATTTCCTTTCCAAATTGTCTTGGATTCTCTTGCCGCGACGACGATAGCGCCCTTTAAATGATCTAAAGACGGTTCTTCTCCGTCAATACGGTGTTTGGTAATCCTGGATGCAATATCCTCGATCAGTTGAGGAGGAGCTGTTCCGATGGCATCCGTCAAAATGGTTTCAGCGTCTTTTCTAGATTTTTCTATAATTTCATGAGCCGCAACGGCGCTGATTTTACCAGCGATCACCATATTAATGATGTCGCCAAAGAATTTTAGCGATCGCTGAATTTCAAGACGGTTAACGGTATTATCATCAACCGTCTTTTCAGCCGTATCGTCGTTATTGAGATTTGTATTTGTTGGCCGGTTTCCGAAGCGGGACATTATAGGTAAGCTCCATTATCTTCCATGGCTTCCTTAGCCTGGGAAACTCGATTTATAAACCTGTACATGATGGCGTCGATATGTTCTGAATTCCGACTTAAAGTGACAGCTCCAGCAATAAGTCCCATCATTGCGACATTTTTATTCGTTGCGTTGACACCGAGTAATGAAACGCCAAAAATTGAATTTTTATTATCCATATACCTTGGTTTAAAATTTCCTCCGAGAATTCGACCCATTAATTTCCATACCTGATCTCCTTTCCAGGCTATGAGTGGGGCGATCCCGTTATGCTGCAGGATCTCTTCATTATTGATCGTCAAAGTGCCGGAGAAAATAGACCATTGGCGATCTGGCCAGGCGGCATTGATGCCTTCAAGAAAATCTCGACTGATAGAGCTATAGGCAAAAAAATTCCCGTCGTCCTTGGACAACGAAATTGGCTTTTTATTCTGAACTATAAAATCTGACATATCAGTCTTTTACCACGGTGGATATCATGAATTCCAATTTTTTCGAAAAATCATCCTTTCAAAAAAAGTCTTTCAATTCATGCTGAATGACTGTTCCGAATAATAGATCGAAGAAGCTATCGCAATACCAGAAAGGTATTCGATTGGTTTTGGCATTCCTTGATCGATAAGAGCTTTTATATCGGATCCCGAGTGGTTCATAAGTCTGGAAATAAAGATATTAAACGATTCTACAGTTTCCATTGAGCCAGCGAAGACGAGGAATTTAAAATCTTCGACTGATCGGCTTAATTCCGGCCTGGATATTAAAGTATTGCATATGTCGAAAAAACAAGACTTTACGTCGTGTTCTCGACCATGAGCAATCAGGGTATTGGTTTTCTCATCATAGATGAGGCCAATATTGTCACCAAGATAACGCCCTCCGTTGTGATCGGAGATGAATATTTTACTGCCGTCCCATCCGTAGTGCATAAAACGATTCCTTTTTCAAGCTAAAAAGCTCACCTCCAATCATATGATGAAAACCCCGCAAGCAGCTAGTTTTTTAGGGAAAAACTGATTTTGAGACGTTTTTGATGAAAACTTTTTTATTAATAATTATCCATATTTTAAGTTCAGTTCGATATAAAAACGATTTTGAAATAAAATTACGCGAAATAAAATTTCCGCATTTTTTTCTCAAAAAAGATTTTAGAACAAAAATAGAACTGAAAAAATATATCGAGTTAATGCATAAAAAATTAAAGTTGAGAAATTATCGGTTAAAAGTTTTACGTTATTTTTTTATTTTTTCACTTAACAATATTTTGTAAATTTATAAAAAAATAAAATAACTATTTTTAAGAAATTCCAGGCTTATTCGTAAGTCCTTGGTTTTATGGAAAAAAATATCTTTAAGTTTTATATTAAATACAGAGGTGTGAGTGCTCCAATTTTTAAATAAGGAGTATCACAAATGCTTTTAGGTGGTTTATTTTCCGGTGTTGCCCATGGCATTAGCCTGGATGATGGCGGCAACAATAATTTTAATTTGAATATGCAGATTAGAGAGCGTGTTCGCGCTGAGAATAATCTTGCGAACGCTTACAATGAAATCGCAAACCTTCGTCGTCTCAATGAGGAAAATTTTGTTAAATGTAACGCAAATCATGCTCATGGTGTAGGCGCTACTGCTCAAGTCAACGCTCTTATTTCTGCATTAAGAGAAGTAGCGCCTGATCATCCTTTGCTGAGAAAAACCGGTAATTATTATAGCAATGGGAAACCCCAACTTAATCTTAGCATCATCTATGATAATGCTCATGATAAAATTTTTTATGAAATCTTGCCAAATCATGATGCGAGAGATCATCGCAGGTTTGTCACTCTGACCAAGGAGATGATCGAGGAAAAGGCGCGTCGGGAAAGAGAAGAGCGGGCTATTCGTGAACAGAGAGAGCGCGATCGTCTTGCTGCTCAAGCGGAAAAGGAACGGCGTGATGCTGAAGAACGGGCCGAACTTGAGCGCAAGAGAAGGGCTTATCAGGAACAGCAGGCTTTAATCGCGAAGCAGATTGCCGCTCAAAAGGCAGCAAACAAAGCTCGCCGTTTGGCAGCATATCGGTTTTGGGCTGAATGGGGTCCGGATGAATTGGCATATCAATATGTCGCTAATCCTGGTTTGTTCGGCGAGACGAAGAATGAGCAGCCTGTCTTTACAGATGATGAGATGTCTTCTTGGGCAGCCACAGTTGCTGGCAAAATTTCTAAATTCATAGACATGTTTGTTCTGTCGATTGAAATTGAAAAGGAGTTAATTGTCGAAAATCTCACTGCATTAGGTATGGATGATTTCATCACCAAACTTGATGGCGATACGGGCGAATATGTCGGCATCAAGCATAAAACGTATCATACCTTTGATTTCAACACGCCTCATATCGACGTAAATGCTCCGTTTGTTTACGTTAAAAGCTTCCCAGGCTTTCGTAAATTCCTCAATAAATAACTAGACAAATTGAAAATGGGGCCGCTTCTTGCGACCCCATTTTTCTACCATACTCTCAGAAAAAATCAAGCACTAATATCCATGACTTGACCATTTTTTTTCTGATCGAGAAAAATGCCTTTTGCTTTGGCTTCTATCCGGCGCAAGGCGTCTTCCATATTATTATAGCTCTGGTTTCGATACAAAGCTTCTTTCGTCTGATCCTTCCAGAAATAACTGAACGGATCAGCGTCAATCGTTCTAGTTGTATCGTCTTTATGTTTTCTCACATCGAAGAGCATGTTCAAACCCTTGTCTTTTATTAAGTAGAAGAAGCTCCGCCACCGGCGCTACCACCGCCAAGACCGCCACCAGACCCACCGCTACCGCCAGCAAGACCTGCTCCACCGCCTGGAGCGCCACCACCTCTACCAAAGTTGGAAGTGAATTGCCGCATACGTCCACCAAGTTTCTGTGGCTGACCAATGGACTCGCCGACATCTTTGGATGCGTGACCAAAGCTGTCGTCACGACGGGCGCTGGCACCAATGTACTGGAAGACATAATCAGGCACAGCCGAAATCAATCGGTAAGCTCGAATAATGATCTGCAGATACAGATACAATTTAACCGACAAAATAATCGCGATTCCAAACGGGTCATAAACCGCGCCGACTACAGACGTTCCCATCAAAAATGTCTCATTGATGAACTGGAACATCGCGGTAATCGCCACATTGGCGAATATCAAGCCAATAACCATAAGAACTGGATAGAAAAGAGCGATCATCAGCGCGCTATAGCCAAATCCCTGTTCGCGACCAACCAGTTCATCACCGTCAGCACGGATATGGGCAAATGCCCAGAATGCCGATCCAATAGCAAGTTCAACCACAAAGACCATGTAAACCAGGATGGCCGAAATCCACATCAGATACCCGATCATCGGAATAATATATTCCATGATCGCGCCGACGATGATCAACCAAAAACAGAAACTTTCAAAGATCATAGCTACAGCTTTTAAAGCTTCTAAAATACCCGCCGCTACAGTTCTGACAATTCCTGCTGGAATACTGGCAAATTCACCAACTACAGGAGCATCACTTGACGCTGATTGGGTGGCCTTTGCACCAGTCAGAACGGTGCGGGCCGTCCCTCTCATCCCATAATAAAGTGTCAAGAGTGAATATCCGACTCCCTTGACAGCCTCACCATCAGAAGAAATTTCAGCAATCGGATTAAGCGGATCGACATTCGTCGCATTGTTGGCATACCGCTCAAGGTAAGTTCCGGAATACTGTCCGACATAATTCATGATGTCTGACGGACTTCCCTTGATCGCACCGATAAGCTGTTTCTGACTATCCAAAGTGCCATTGCCAGGCGATTTGGATGTCGGAGCTGCTGCCCCAACTCCCAAGTTTGGCATGGCATACATCAGAATGTTCTCAAGACTGTTATTCTGCGCAACCGTCGTGTTGTAGAGATCCTTGAAAGTCTTTGAGCCAGGCAGACCGATCGCCCCATTCGTGATGGACGGCTTTTGATCAATCATGCTGTCAACGGCGATATTGACCTGCAAAATCTGCGGTTCCAAAGCACCAGCACTTGCCCAACCAAGAGCAACAGCCTGCTGAGCAATCGCCGTCAATGAAGCCTTGTTGACCTGTCCCTGATATTTCTGCGCCGCCGTCAAAACTGTCGTTTCATACTGAGTATAATCAGTCTTAAGAGTAGACAGTTCAGAAGCCAGGTTATTCGTCTGCGTTGTTCCACCAGCAGAATAAGATGCCGCCAGATCAGAAACATAATTAGAACTCATCACCTGTCCGACAAACTTGTCGAACGCCTGGTTCCTGGCATTCACAAATGCGCTGCCACTATTCGTCAGCGTCGTGCTTACCTGCGTTGATGATTGTGTCGCCACATGAGCATTAAACCCTGTTGAACCAGGTGTCGCAGAAACAACAACAGAACCTGGAGCAGGATAAGCAATAGAACCACAGGCAGCACCGAAATTCCATACCTGATTGATTCCGGAAACATTATTGCCAGATCCCTGTGATGGATCCTCAAAGACCGGAACACCACCAGTCGCACTCGAAGCCGTCTCCTGCTGGACCTGCTGGATCGAAACCGGAGGATTATGATCCGACGGCGGCAGGAACACATACCGCGAATCCGTGACACAAATAGACTTTTCCAGAACCGCATTAAACAGATCAACCTGATCCATAGACTGCGGTGGAAGGGTCACGGATACGATCTGATTTGTCGCACCAGTCGCGGCATCAACATAGGTCATCCATGCCAGATTGGCCAACCCACAACCGGAAACGATAATCTGCAACGCAAGAAGCTGAGCCGCACAATATCCCTTGATGGGAACAGTTCCGGCAATGCCCATCAAAATACGTGATGGTGCCCATACTGTATGATATTTTTTGCCGAGAACCTGGCCCTCATGAGCTGTGGAAACCACACCAGAAACAGCATGCCACATCATCAGAACAGAGCCAATACCAATTAATGTGATATTGACCGTTTCCAGCATCTGCGCAACCGCATCCTGACCATAACTTACGCCGGACGCAGACGAAAAAATGCTTGGGAACAAATTGGTAAGCCATTGCATGGATAAATCGCCATTCGACAGATTACCCATTAATGACTGCATCACCGAACTGCCGGTTACGGATCCAACCGTGCCAGCCTGCCCAGATAATGATTCAAGAGTTTGACCGCCCTGATTGACCGCCTGCGCAAAGGCTCGATCAATGCCGATACCTGTATGTTGAGCCAGAGCACCACCAGCAGCCGCCATCAAAAGGAAACCAGCAAGTCGTCCGCCTGGCATATCCGGAGGCAGCCACTGTGAAGGCTTTTTCAAGAATTCAAAAAAACTGGCCAGACGACGTTCACGAAGCTGGAAAGACCAGAAACTCCACTGGATGTATTTGGAGAGCAATGGCAGCAATAAAATAAATGGCAAAGCCAGAGCGATTTGGCTGCCATGATTGCCGACAATAATATTATATACCAAACCATCTTTCTTGAGACCAGCAATACCAATCGCCGTCATACAGATCATGGCAATCGCCATGAATTGGGCGCGCCTTGCTGCGGACGCCTGAATTTTGTCTATGTTCCCAGCATTGCCAGAAATATGAAGCGCATACTCAAACCGGTCTTTATCGCTTACATATTCAGAAGGAATACTGAAAATCTGTTTCCATGGCCGGAATGGCTCACTCAAAGTTTCCCAGCTCGAACGCACAAAATCAGAATTGATTCGCCTGAAAGAATTAAAGGCCCGTTTTAGCGGCAGAGTTCCACTAATTTCGCCCGCGATTCTTTGCGAATTCCAGACTGAATTACCGGATGAACCTTGTGTTCCGCTGCCCGGCTTAAAATTCTCATTGTCGTTGGCATTGGCCATTAGATATTCTCCGCCGGTACACTAAACCGGAAAATCTTGATACTTTTCGAGAATATCACGTTCAAACGAAATCAAGAAACTTTTCACGTTTTAAAATGCTAAAAAAACGAATGAACTCAAAAGTTAAACCGTAAAAGCTGATTTTCGTGAATTCTCCATCGTGATGTATTATAATAGAGTCATGAACGATATTGAAAAAATATGCCGTTCACTTCTAGAGGTCGATTTTTATCATAACGAAGCTCTAATAGTGAACGATTTTGTCGAAAAAGCCATTAAAAACGGCCAAAATCCGTGTGACAGGTCATGTCTACAAGGGCATATAACAACTAGCGCAATTGTCCTGGATCTCTACTCCTCGTCAGCCGCAATGATCCACCATATCAAACACGATAAATGGCTTTTCCCAGGTGGACATTGCGAACCAGAAGATAAATCGCTGTATGCCGCATCGATCAGAGAAGCTTGTGAAGAACTTGGATTAAAATATTCAGATATATTGAAAATGATATTTGGGCTTGAACATAAAAATGTAGAATATGATCAAAATACCCCATTTGATATCGATATTCATAATATTCCATTCGACACAAAAACATCAACCCCAGAACATATCCATTACGATTTCCGATATCTTATGACGTCTGACCTTTCAAAGGTCATGATTAATCAAGCTGAGGTAAAAGGCTTTAAAATCGTTCCGGTCGAGAGTTCAGAATTCCCAGCCAGAATCAGAGAACGTCTAAGCCGACCAGATATCGAAAGCATCGTTTGTGAACATGTTACCAACCAGGATATGTCGCCATGAAAGCAATGAAGGATCCAACAGGCATGAAATCAGTTTTCATGTTTCTATTCGGCGCTGTTGCATTCCCAATTGTCATATTGGTCTATTCTCCAAATAACCTGGGGATTATAGCCGCAACCCTTATTTTTGTCGGTCTTCTTCTTAAAGCCGCACTCAGATATCGTGAGGCCAAAGCTTATAATGAATTCTTGGCCGATAAATACAACGAACATGTTGCAGAAGTCGTCGATGATGAAAGTATCAGACAATCAGTTCGTCATGAGGGATCCACGCAAGGTAAGGAAAATTCATAATGTTGATGATGCTGTTTAATCTGTTGGCCTCGATCGGTTTCGTCAGACCAAAGAAAAATCTAAATGAAACCAAAAAAGAAAAACCGTCGCGTAATGGCAAAAGCTGGCTAAGACAAGACTGAAAAGGTTAACACAATGCCTGAGAAAATCTTCTACCATGGAAGCCCAAATGCTCTTCCACCAGGATTTCTTCTAAAAGGACGAAATGATGAATTCTGGAATAATTTGCAGGCTACAAATGCATACTTTTGGCTCGAAAAATTTCGCCCCCAAGGAATGATTGCCCATAAAGATGCTATTTTTATGTGCGACAATCTTGAAGATATCGACGTTTGTGGTGGTTCGACAAAATGGCTTTTTAAGCTCGAACCACTTAGTCGTGTCGAACGCCATGATATGAATTGGGGCAGCGCGATATCAGCTTATCTGGATGAAATTCAGGATAGCCAAGATCTAGATGTCGATTATATTAAAAAATTAGCTGAAAATTATTGGAATGGAATTCCTCATACTGATGAAAATCTTTGGGAATATCTTTGCGAACATGTAAAAATAATCAGCGTTGAAGCATTAGATGTAGATCTAGAAGATAAATCTTCCATGCACCAATCATAATAAAATGAAAAAAATTAGTAGAAGTAGAACCTACGGTCATAAGATATCTATTTTTGACGATGAATATTATAATATATCGTGGAATATTGATTTTTTTAAATATCCAAATTCAAAATTTAAATTTACAAGTGGTTTCAGCCGTATTACGGATGTCGAAGGCGCAAAACGTTTTTCAAAAAAATGGAATGTGCCGATACCAGACAAGCCTCAGAAATCTTTAAAAAGTAGCGATCTGTCTGATCATGATATTGAACCAAAATTCTGAAAGGAAATTCTAAAATGTCCGGCGATCTAAATCTCACTATTAGATATTCCGATGGAAACATCAGATCCCAGATCGTCAACGCATCTACAGCACTCGATGCTATCAATTTCTCTACAATCATCGCGTGTGATGAAAATAAAGCCAAGGAATTCCAAGATAAAAACATGGAAGAAGGAAACGGAGACGCCTCCCTTTATCCAGAAGGGTATGGATTTGTAATCGTCGATTATCTGACGAAAAAAATCTATTGTTATCAGAACAAATCCCCTATTGGAGAATATTTTTCCGTAAGCTGCAATCCTAGACAAGTAATTTCTATGATTGAACTTATTAAAAGCGGTTTCAAAATAAAATATAATGATCAGATTGAAACCATGTCGCAGTTTCAGGAAGTTATAAACGAAAAAGATGTCGATAAAAAAATATTGCCTGACGTAAAAGATGAAGAACAACTTTTAAACCTTATCAGAGAACACACAAGATTCTATTTCTCCGGGAATATGACCATTTTAGATTTGATGGATCAAATCGCAGTGGTAAAAACCTCAGAAGAAATAATAAAAATAAAGAAAAATTTTATCGATTTTATTAAAAAAGAAGGGTTTGAAATTCTAGATAAGGATATGGAAGCCTGGAATGAGTGGATTGAAGATAGCCAGGTGTATAAGTCTATTTTTGTAGCATAGACATCATTTCCAACATAGCATTGGCGTTTCCAATAGCATCATCTAACGCATTGTGCGTATGCGGATGAAAACGCCATTTTTTCCAACCACTCGTGTTGCGCAAATTCCTGCGCATTCCAGAATAGATATCGCCGATACGACGAGCTGAATGCCCAAAAGGATTCTTGCCTAAAAATAGGTGAGAATAGTAATTCACCCATTGCCAATCAAAAGCAGGATTATCCGAAACAAAAACGGGCCTTTTGTCGCCCTCTAAAAATTTAGCTAAAGCATGCATGCCAATTTCTGGATTCGGTAAGCTCAAATGCTGCTCTCTGGTAAACCCAACAACTTTTAGAGCTTCAGGAATAAATTTTTCCGAAATAGGCGCAAATTCAGCATAAAATTTGTTGGGCAATCCAGGCTCAACCCGAACTACACCCATCGAAACCATTGAAAACAATCCTGGGGCCGGTCCATCAGCTTCAACATCTACAACATAAAACATGGTTCAACCGTCTCAAAATAAAATAAAAACATTATAGAATATATTTAAAATATAATATCATAAAATGCAAACGATATAATTGCTATTTTAGACTAAAATAAAAATTTAAAATTTTACACCTGATTTGGCAGATTTAATCAGCTAAATATTTCGAAATCGGCCATGAAACTATTTTAAAATTAATTGCCGAGTTTAATTTGATTTCGCTTCCACCTCAAAGCCGAATTCATATAGAGCCTGGCTTCCGATACATACGTCCGATAAAGAGAACTGTTTGACATGATCTCAATCTTGTCTTCAAAATGATCGAGATCGCCATCCCAATGCCTGACGAAACCAGCAAATGCCTCCTCCAGGAAAGAAGATCCATAGCCATGAACATCATCAAGAATAACTGTGAGCTTGCCAGAGCCTATTGTCTTTAATTTTTCAGCGATCTTTATCCGTAAAGCCTCTCCACTGCAGCTTCCATGCCTGGCAAGCCTCGGACCAGTTAATTGTCCAAATTCATCTGAAACACGAAAAACCTGATTTTCGATGTGTTCATTTTGTACGCATTTTTCTGCAGACATGCATCCTCCTGAAAATCAGAGCTGTTCAAATTCCATACTCTTGGTATAGCTGTCGAAGTCCGTGATACCAAGTCTCACAAAATAATCGCGCAGACCACGGATAGGTCCATCCATGTCGGGTGGCAATTTTTTACCAGCGATCTGCTCTCGCTTGAATTGATGTATGGGTGCAATGCCCTCAACACGATAATTCCCGGATCCGATATTGTGCATGCAATACCATAAAGTCCGGTCTGCAGCTATAAGCCAGGCATACGTGTTCGGAGGCAACGGACCTGTATAGCCACCACCAAATTTACGGAATGGCCCACAAGCGCCGACCATAGCTATCATGGCCGTATTGATACCCGTGTATCGTTTCAGGAAGTCGTTGAAGAATGTGACCGGATCCACTTTAAGATATTTATCTTTTTTCGTTTTATCCAGAACTGGATCAATTAAAGCAGCCACTTCTTTTGCGGGGAATTTATCGAAGTGAGGATGGATGACTTCAGCTAATGTTCCAGCCAGTTTATAACTGGCCATCCCACGCGTCCTGTTAATCCATGCTAAAGCCAAAATGGCCCTTGCATGAATAGGAAAATCCTCAATAGTTTCGTATTCCTTGCCAATTTGTTCGATCATCGCTTTTCTGACGATCGTCTCGAAATTGGCTTCATCTACATGCTTGATCCCCAACCTCTTGCACCACTCTAAACCAGTCTCTGCAAGACGCCACCTCGGATCTCTCTTGTTCACATCGAAATTGACCGCTGTTGTGACGTGACGCCATTGCCTGGCCTGATAAGCAATGAAGTCTTCACCAACATGGGCCTTCTCATATTTATCGGTGACTTTAATCCCAACAGACGATAAAATTTTCATTGATGAAATTGAGCCAATCATCTTGCCCAGAATATTGTCCGGCAATTTAATGCCATTGATGCGCTTGATCTTCATAAAACGCCATCCACGCAGCATAAACCTGCGTTTTGGAGCGGCTTTCGCATTAAATAGTCCAGACCAGATCATAAGAACAATCGTAAATAGTGCGGCCCCGAAACCTGTCGATTCACCGACATTGAGCTGAACCGCCCCGAGATCTGCTAGTGTAACCCCCTGTGCAGGATTGGCTCCCTTCAAGACACCGAGAATATATAAAAAGTCACGGTGCGCCCCAGGACGAATTGTCGTTATATGATGAATGAACTGACCCAGAAAATCTGAGAGCCAAAATGCGATCTTGTAATTCAACCAATCAATGGCAAAAATCGGTTTGACGATAAAAGCACGATGGCCATACCACATGCCAATAACCGTCAGGATAATCATGGCTATAATCAAGCCAATGGTTTCCATCTGGTGGAATTCTTGCTGAGAATCTGCTTTTCTTGAACCCGACACGGGTTATTCTCCTTTAAAATCCCGCTTTAGCAGGGTTGTGTTACTATTTAAGTCCGGCACCCATGACCGAATTTACCATATCAACAAAATTTCTTCGAAATTTTGATTGATATATCCTCATCGCGATAGGATCATGCGAATTATACCAGCCAACCGCTTGCGCCCAGGCTTGAGGCGATGGATGAGATGAAGATCCCCCAGCCGCATCATAATAGCCACGCAAAACCCAGGCACCTACAGATACGTTAAAACAACCGTTAAATTTTAACAGATGTCTTATGATATGGCGATTTGATCGATTATTTTGTCCCAATTCATCCCTGGCCAAAATACCCGCCCAAGTCCGACCATTAATTTGCATCGGACCAAGATCATGCGAACCATCATAATTCAAATGACTCGTCCCAATAGATCCGCCCTCGGTTTTCATGATCGCATACATGACCGTCAAAGGGACATGCTCAGCCAATGCAGCCCTGTAAACACAAACAGGATTAAAAGGCGTTGGCTTGAATGGATCCGGTTTTGACGATGAAAGTCTTATATTTGAAGCATCAGATTGCGCATTAAGCTTGTTATTTAATACATTGGATGAAGTCGTATAAGGCCCATGGACTTTTGAAAAACTACCAGCCCAAGCTTGCCCTATTGAGCAAAACGCAATTCCTGCCATAAAAACGTTTTTAATTATCCCACAATAAGATGCCAAAACCATCGCCTCCAGACGTATTCTTATCTTTTACCGACTGTTTGTCATTAGATGCAAATTGTTCACTGTTTTCAGGAACAATTTTAATATTCGGCTTTGGTTGGATTTCTGATGCGGGCTTTGTTTCAGACACCGGTTGCGCCAATGTCGGTTCTTGGATTTCTATTTTAGGAAGAGCAGTAACCCGTCGACGTCTTCCACTCAAAACTGCGTTGGTTGCCTCAAGTGCATTTGCCGCAGCACGATTTGCACGTCTTGTTTTCACATCCGTTGTGGCAAAGCTTTCCAGCCCGGCTACAACGATATGACGCAACAATTCAGCTCTGGCTCGGTCCGGCATGACACCGCCCATTGCCTGATAGGTTTCCCAGGCAGCAGCTTCGGCTGGCACTCTTGTATCAAGAGTAATCCAGATCCTTTGGCTATGACTGCCTCGGGCACCCATTTAATCAGCCGCCAGACCGACGAGCATATTTCAACAACCCACGAGCGTTGGAATATTCGGCTTCCGCAGGAACTTGTGCGTTCGGCCAGTGACCAACGATATCGCCGAAAAGAGCAGCACCACCACCGACGAAGATAATCTTCTCCAAAGTGGCACCATTGCCAATTTTGCGATCGATCTCACGCCTGATCTGTTCAGCGACATCAGTCACGGCCTTGTCGATCGCCGCACTGATATCACGCGGCTTGCCCCACAGCATGATATTCCTGCTGCGCAAAGCCCTGTCCATCGCAGCCGGTGATGTCTTGAAATCAAATCCAAGTTCACGCGTCAGATTGTTCCGGACACCGGTATGGACATCAAGGACACCAATGCGAATGGCTCCACTGGAGCCACCATCAATCCTGGATCCACCAAGAATGACCGCGATATCAGTTGTCGATCCACCAATATCGATAATTGCAGCGCTTTCAGGAGGACGAGCTAAAGGCTTTCCATCATCGTCGAACATCGCATCGAAAAATGCCGCAATAGCCTGGCAGCCGACCTTGACGTCGACAATTCTGGCCATTTCCCGGCTACCTTCAGGAACGGGCGTTACACCCTTCAGAAGATTTGCCCTCTTCTTTTCGATACGGTCCTTGTTGATCTGACCAGCAACAAAATATTCATCGACCGGAAGACTGGTCAAAACCCTGACATCGCATCCACCATACCCGGCCTCGACCAAAGCATTGTGAATCAGGACACGATCCTGCTGGCTGATATGGAAGTCAGGGAAACGCATCTCCTCCGTATTTGCAGTGTCTGCAGAGCATACGAAACGCTGACCCTCTGATGTTTCATACATCCCAACCAGTTCGCCAGATAAATCGATGGTCGCACCAGCACTGGCAGGATGAACAGCAGTATGACACCGCCAGCTCTTCGGTCCACCTGCATCGTGGGCATACAATTTAATCTGCGCTAAACCATCATCAATTGCGACATCAACGATGGTCTTGTTTGCTGGCATCGGGTTGGTATCCGTTTTCTTCGAAGCACTCATTTTATTTTCCTGACATACATTTCTATTTTTGGTGAATATCCATCTCGGTTTAGAGTTTTTCCGTAATCGGGTGCCCAATCGGAAAATTGTTTTTTCTGAATGTCCTTCCCATTTTTTATTTTTTCTTTTTAGAGTTGACGGACGCAGAATTATCAGGAGACGACAAATTCATTGAAAAATTGGGCAGCCCGATTTCTTCTCTATAGAGAAACCATTCCGCATAACCGAAATCGACTGAACGTCTTCCCGCGATATCATTGCGCCCAGGACGATTTGGCCCAGCGATATATGAACGAATTCCGCGCAATGCGTCTTCAATCGTAATACCACGCCATAGTTCGACCACAGCGAATGTAAAAGCCGTCAATCCGGTGAGTTCCAATGTCCATAGACGAACATGAAGTGCAGTCACCAGAACAATGACGAACACACGCCCATCCAAGCCAAAAATTCTCGGCTTAAGATATGAATTGTGCCACATGATTGTGCGTTCATCACTGTTAAACATCGTATTTATGCCCCGATGTGCTGTTCAAGACCGATTTGCCGATCAAGATCGGTATCAAACGGTATTTTCGCGTCCGCACCCAGACTGATCGCAGGTGCATCAGGAGAAATAGGCTTGATCTTGTCCAGGCCACGCTGACGAGCAGCCAAACTCTCATATTCATTTTCACTGATTTTGCCCGCTTCATAAAGCTTTTGAGCGTGATCAATCATCCTCTGACAATCAACTTCCTTGTTGATCATCATGTCCTGCAAAATCGAAGTCCATTTTTCCAAAGGAGAATTAACGATTTTGCGACGCGATTTGGCATCAAAAACAATATATTCACGAACCGCAATTCGACCGCCGCCTAAACGAGGAACCAGAAGCTGGGTCATAAACATGGCCGCGATCTCGATCATGTCGATCGCAATGGCTTCTCGTTGATCGGGCGGGAATGCCATGATGGCTCGACGAATCGTTTCGGCAGCCCCCATCGTATGCATTGTCGAATAAACGCGATGGCCAGTCATACCGGCCATAATGCATCCTTCAATGGTGGGACCATCACGACCTTCGCCGATTACGATAGCATCTGATTTGCGTCGCATTGCATTGGCAACGCAAGCAGCCCAGACCATACTGGATCCGCCCTCTTCCGGCCTAAGCCTCAAGGCTCTACCAACTTCTAGCTGATGAATAAAATTTTCACCAAAATCGATGTCATCGTAAACCAGCTCAATAGGCGCTGAATATTCAATGATTTTGGCCGCATTGTTGGGATTTTCGCCAATATGACGAATTCCGCCACCCAATAATGTTGTTTTCCCAGATCCGGTTGGTCCCGTGATGAAACATAGGCCACGATCAACATTAAACTGATCGATAATAGATTGTTCTATGTTTCTTTCCTGAAGGGTTGGTGGAATGCCTGGTAGAATACGCATCGTCATCTGAACGCCATCACTGGCTTGAGCAGAATCAGTGCTTGGATCTCTTCCACCGGTTGCATTTACACGCAACCTTAATTTCCTGTCTTTTTCCTTGATATACGGTTTGACGACAAAAGCGTAGTCAACAGGACGCCCTCTTTGGACGACCTCACTGTATCCTGTCGTATCGTATGTCTCACGCAAAAGGACTTCAACGTCAGGGGTAGACAATAACCTATTGCTCACCCTTCTCCATTTGCCATCAATCTGAACGCGTAGATAATCACCAACCTGGAAATTGATGTCCGAAACGTTATGGTGATCAGCCACACGAATAATTTCATCAATTTCTTGCATCGAGATCTGGGAAGGAATGTAAACCCGATTTTCACCGGGCTTCCATTCCTTCCTCATCTCATCGATACCAATGGTTGGACCGCGATAGATTGGAGGCATTTAGAAATCAACGCTTCTTCTTGTGGTGAACGACAGGTTCCGGAACGGCCAAGCTCGGCTCCTGAACAATCTTGTCCACCTGATCATTCTCGCGCATGGTCTGGCCATTACCGGTCACACCGAGATCCATATGCTGGACGACCGGAGCAGACACCTTGCCAGCATCATACAGACGACGATACCGGATCATGCCAACGAAATCTCTGTTCAGACGATGAAGATCAAGACGGAACATATCTTCACCCTGTTGGACACCATCGGCCCAGCCTTCTGCCACATACTGATTCCATTCCTGCTGTTCGGCATCAGTTCTTGGCAGAACTGCATCGGGCGGACGCTTCGGAGCCGTCCACGGACGATACAGATAATTAAACCAGAGTGGTGCATTCGGAGCGAAGCTGGCTTCCCGAATAATATCGTAGGTACGGCTGGCCACACGAATTGTCCGGCCAAAATCGGCTTCCTGGTAAGTATTCTTGCTCGAAGAAATAACCGGAGGCAAAATCAAAGCGCCATTTGGCGTATGAGTGACAATACGGCTGAAATCATACGACTTGCTCAGGCTGTCTGAATCCTGGCGAAGGACACCGTTGATAAGATGGGTGCTCCATGCCAAACCACCGGCAACACCGTAGCTGAGAGCGGCCTGTTTCATCGCCGGGAGAAACATCATTTCCTCGGCACGCTTCTTCTTGCTCATGTGTTCGCCAGATGAATGCAGATTCTTCATCTGGTTGAGCGTCACGATATGGCCGGATCCACTGCTGGTATTGGCCGGAAACATCGACTGATCCTGATTGATGCCAACAGGCACCTTGTCAGGAGGAAGATTTGTCGCCGATTGCACCAATGAACCGGATTGAGCCGCACAACCAGTTAAAAGTGCAAGACATGCCGCTCCAGCCAATAAAGCTGGACGAAATTTTGATGCAGACCGAAGCGACTTCATGTCAGTTCCCCTTCTTGGCGACAAACTGAATCGTCTTGCTGTTCGGGTTGACGACAACCTTGCCGAATTGGGAAACCCTGGTGCCGATCGTATAAAGAACATCAGCGGCTGGCTTGTTCTTCATATCAAGTGTCACCATCGGAGGAGTGACCGTCGCTGCCGGAGGCTTTAGGTAAGTATAATTGATGTTTTGAGCGATCTTCTTCAGAGCACCAGTTACAGTCCCCTGCCACTTGATCGTCACGGGACGACGAAGTTCCGGAGGAAGATCAGCCAATTTGAAATTCGGACGAGGTGTAGCTACCGGAGCTGCAGGAGAAGCAGTTTCCAGACCAGCCGGATTGGAAACCTGCTGAGGATCGACCGGCCCCTGATCGAGACGATTTAAAGCCGATGCTGCCTGCATGGTCGCACGAGCAATCTGCGCCTGCGCTTCAGCCTGAATCATATTTGCCTGGGTCGCCTGATTAGCCATGGCAGGTCCACCAGTCATAACAATGCCGGTGAAAATAGCCGCCATCGTTACACCGCGTCGGCCAGGCATAAACCCATTATTATAGAACCTCATGGTTCCCCCTTGTCTGACCGGACTAATCCGGTATGAAAAAAATTCATCTTCCACATCAAATAGAGCAAAGCTCTACCCAATTTCGATACAATACAGAAAACCAATTCCAAACACCTAGAAAAAACTGTTTTAGAAGACAAAAAAATTTTGAATATCGACACAGATGCGACACACTTGCGACACGGTTTGCGTGTCGCAAAATAATATTTTATACCCAATTTAAATTTAAATGATTATTTTTCAGATATGCAAAAACTTAAAAATAAAATAAGGGCATAAACTAGCGAGAGGTAGATTTAATTAAAAAATTAAAATGGTCTAATATATCTCAAAAATATTTTCACTCCATTTAATATAAAAAACACCTACTCAACGAAGCTATCAACACGACATAATATGGGGTCGAACAGCCATATTAATGGGCCACCAAAAAATAAAGGAAAACCAATAAAATAAAGAAAAATCAACATATAATTGGAAAGCCACGCCCTCATCGCCATAAGCGATGCGGGCGCATATAAAACGGCGGCACAATAATTAAAAATTAAAGCCACCATAAAATGGAAATTCAATTAAAAAGGTAGCCCAATAAAAAATCAGGAAGCCCAAAAAACCAAGAGACAAAAAAAATAAAAAGGCCAAAAAAATAAATTAAGAAAAAACTAGCATAAAAATGGACAGCCAAATCAAAGAAGTGGCATAACAAAAAGAGCGACACAGTTTTGGCACAGAAACTGTGCCCAAACTGTGCAGGAGCGCCACAGCTTCTGTGTCGCAAAAAAGAAAGGTTCAGTCATGACGCAAAGGCCGTCCAAAAATTCAGGAAAATCGTGTATGCTTATGCTGCGCGTCCTGACGGACTGCGCACCATTGCGCATGGATTGGAAATCCACCACATCCATAGCAACCGCATAACCCCGAATCTAAAAAAAGAGACGAAATGACCGACTTTTCTAATTCTGATTCACCTTCAAGACGTATCACCGAATTTTCGGCTGATCTTCAAAATGAAATGCGCAAGCAAATTAAGGGCAAGCGTGGCCGTCCTCCTGGATCGACATCCAAGAGAAAGCCGAAAAACCAAGTATTAAAAAAGGAAAAGCCATCTTATGAAGAGGTTGCCAACTGGCGTGGCATTGAAAGGGTTTTGGTCGATACCAGACAAGAAAGTAGGCCGATCACAAATCTGCCTGGCTCGGTTCCCTCGCAGTCTTGGCCGGTAAATCCTAATCAAGCACCAGTTATTGGCCATTCTCCAGAGGAACTGGTCGCCAGAAATAGGCCGGAAGTTGTTGTTCCCGATATGGAAACCGCAATTTCGAGTGCTGTCATGGCTTTAAAGCCTTATCTGCGAAGAATTGTCGACGCCGAAGTTGAGCAGGAATACAGCGGAAACACGAAGCTGGCCACAGCAGATACGATTAATCAATACAGAGAAAAGGCCGAAATCGTTATTCGGCAATATTGCGCTCAATATGGAATGTCCTATCGAGACGAGGAAATCCAATGGCCCAGCCTGGCCGAATGGTTTTTATCCCGTCGTATCGATATGAAGCCAGAAACCTGGAAAATGTATCGGAATGCCATGGTTATTCATTTAACCAGAATTCCGACCGAAGATGCCGAATTTGCCATTTCTGTTTTAAAAACAGATGACGAATCAGAAGGCATTGGCCCAAAAGGAAAAAGCCGTAGAATAAAGAAATTCGACCCGGATGATTACGACAGGGCTTTATATTATACCAGAGTGAAAACCAATAGTATGAGATCGCAAATCCTCGACGATTATTTGCGTTCGAATATCAGAATTGGTTTGCGCCCATGGGAATTCATGACCAGTGAAATCAGGGTAATTCCTGACACGAATGCACCATATGAAAGGCAAATCTGGCTTTTCACATGTAATGCGAAATTCCATGAACATCGGATGAACGGCCCAATTCGTTCAATCGATTTAAGTGAATTAAATAATGCCGCTGTTGAGCCGATTTGGAGAACGATCGAAACAATTCGTCTACAGCACCAGATTATTGGTTATCGCGCCTGGCTGATTGGGGTCAATACGACTTTGGCCCACATCTACAAGATTAACCAGATGAAAAATCGTTATACGGCTTATTCTTTACGACACCAGGCTATTGCGAACTGGAAATCCATCTATACGCCGGTTGAGGTCGCCGCTTTGGCAGGACATGCTACTCCTGAAACGGCCAGCCAGCATTATGGAGCGGCAAGAGATGCTTGGCCGAAAGAAAGACTTGAAGAAAACATGATTGTTCGGCCTAGCCAGGCAGATATTGAACGAATTAATGCTAGATTGGAAATGGCTGAACAGAGAAGAAACAAATCCATCTATTCAGGAATGGGTAGATAAACCAAAACCCTTCAGGAAAATAATGATTTCCTGAAGGGTTACCAAACTATTGATTAAGACAAAGCTTTAAATTCTCAAATAACCTTGTTTTTCAACAAGATAATTCAAGAACGACGGGGCTGTGCCTCATCAAGAACAACACGACGGGCTGGAGCTGCACGCTGCAAGGATACCGGTGCAGTATCGGTTTCCTGTCCAAGCGCAACAGCCATCCCACGCATAGCTTCCTTATAAAAAGTAGGCCAGATCTGATCCGTGGCGGTCTTATTAAACCTGTTCAGTCTGGATGCTGGATCCATTTTCACGTTTTAATATCCTAAATTCACTACATCGAGCTGATGTAGCATCTCTTTTTTTAATATATCACTTCAACTTGCAAACCACTATATTTTTTATTGAAAAACATATCTCATCGATAATTTTTTCTTGTTAAAGCAAGAATGAAAACAGTCTAGTCAAAAGATATATTTGCAAAAAACCCTTTTTAAAACTTGATTTTTTTAAATCACAGAATGTTTGGAATACCGCATTTTACGTGATGCTAATTGTTGTTTTTTTGCGTGTCACAAAATGTTTGAAGTGCCATGTTCTTATCTGTATGGTCGTTAAAAGAGAACTTAATGCCATTTTGATATGGAGATCACCGTGATTGAACAGATGAAAGCCGAATTGATTGAAGCCGCCGATAAATTCTTTATTGCCTCGTTTCACGTCGGCGATGAGATGACCAAGGATTTCATGCTAAAGATGTCAAAGAGAATGGAAAACGCGGCCAAAGGTAATTTTGATGTCAGCAATACAACAGATTTGCCTTATAATCCTGAAAAACCGTTTGTGTTTTATCAGCAAAACCAATTAGTTTAAATTCCAAATATCAATCACAGGAGAAAAAAATGCCTCATGATACAGCACACGAAATCAACATTATTCGCGATACGGAAACCATCAATGAGATTCTTTCCACGTTGAATTTGAGCGAAAATGACGTTCTGTCTGTTTCTTCTGTGGTCTTGATCGCCAAAGATACGACTTTCACCGATTTATGGGTCTCCAGGTATCACGATCATAACGATAGAACTACGGAAATCTTTGAAAAAATCTACGAGAAGAATTCAATTATCCCCAATGAATTGAGAAGACGGCATGATTTGAATGCCATCTGGGGCGAATTGGCGATTATAGAAGGTGTTCCACTGGAAGCTTCAAGTCCGATATAATAGACTTTCTTAGCTCATAAGGTCTATTATATAATACATTAATAGGTCTTTATCGCTTGAAATATCTCGTATTATTTTTCAAATAGCCGCATTATTAATTGACAGATATTGCGGCTATTTTGATATTCAGAACTGAAGGTTTCCCGTTGGTATATTGAGATGTCATTTTGAAGCGACGATTTCGTAATTTCTTTAAAATGATGTATTTTGATATTCATACATATATGAAGGCTCGTCATGAGAAAGCTTATTATTACTAGAGGTCTGCCTGGTTCTGGAAAGAGTCATACTCTTGATCAGCTTGGTCTGACTGATTTTACGATTGCGCCGGATGCTTTGCGTTTGATTGTGAGCAGCCCGGTTATGGGTCGTAATGGTAAAATTGGAATTAATCAGGAAAACAATGGCCGTGTCTGGTCAATGTTGTTTGAAATCGTTGAAAAAAGGATGTCTCTTGGCGAAACGATTGTAGTTGATGCAACCCATCCTGGGATTTCGGATTTCAAGAAATATATAGAATTGTCAGATAAATATAGATATGATTTTTTATGTCTTGATTTTTCTGAAGTTCCGGAAGACGTGTCCATGTGGGGCAACGAAGGTCGTCCTGAACACAGGATTATTCCTGAATTTACGATTCAACGCATTCAGGAAATCATCAAAGCCAATATCATTCCAGAAGAAATTAATAGGGTCATTGTAAGACGCGATCGGAGCCATCTACAGAAGGTTCGAGATTTTCTTGATATCAAAATTCACGATCTCGGCAAATACAAAAAGGTTATCCATATTGGAGATCTTCAGGGAACTTATGATGTCTTCATGAGATTTCTCGATCAGTATTCCAATGGAAAAATCAACGATGATACGTTCTACGTCTTTGTCGGCGATTTTTGCGACAGAGGAATTGAAAACGGCAAGATCATGCGTTGGGCGATCGACAATCTTATCGGCAGGGATAACGTCGCCATTATACAGGGCAACCATGAGAAACATTTATTACTTGAAGGTCTTGGACAGCCTCATGTGTCTGCTGAATTCGATAAAAATACTTTGCCTCAGCTTATAGAAGCCGGGGTTACCAGAGAAGAGCTTTTAAAATTTTATAATCAATTGGTCGATATGTTCATGTATCGATACAACGATCAATATGTCATGGTCACCCATGGTGGCTTGCCTACGGTTCCAGCTCATCCATGGCAGGTTCCATCTTATCAGTGCATTAAGGGTATTGGGTATTATGAGGAAAATGTCGATAAAATGTTTTCCAATAATGCTCCTGTTGGATGGTTTCAGGTGCATGGCCATCGAAATTCCTCGATGTTGGATATCCAGGCTTATCACAACAGTTTCAATCTAGAAGAAAGTGTTGAGTTTGGTGGTTATTTACGCTGTGTTGTTCACGATAAAGAAGGTTTTGAAACAATCAGGATGAAAAATAATATTTTTGCTCCCTATCGGGAAAGGCTGCATCAGAGACGTCAGATTACGCCACCATGGATCAATGAAAGCGCATCATCCATCCTGATGCCGCAGGATATCCATCTTGCTATGACCGAACATGAAGGTGTTCGCATCAAATCGTCTGAAGCGTTCCCCAATGTCGTAAGTTATTCGTTCACCAGAAAAGTTTTCTACGATAAAAGCTTTGACGATGTGACTGTCAAAGCGAGAGGGTTGTTTGCTAATAAAAATACGATGGAAATCGTCGCCAGGGCATACGACAAATTTTTCAATATCGGTGAAAGAGAAGACACCACCATTGAGGCGCTAAAAGAAAGGCTCGTTTTCCCGTTAAATTTGTGGAACAAGGAGAATGGTTTCCTTGGTAATATAGGCTACGATTCTGAAACCGATCGTCTTTTCATTTCATCGAAGAGCACGCCGGATGGTGAATTCGCCGAAATGTTCCGCGAAATTTTTGCGGCGAGTTTCCCGAGTGAAGTTGAACAGGAAGCCCTGAAGCGACGTTTAAGAGATTGGGAAGCCTCAATGGCATTTGAGGTCATAGATCCGATCAGGGATCCGCATATCGTTGAATATGAAAATCAGAAAATTGTCCTTCTTGATGTCATTCATCGTTCTATTGAATTCCAGAAGATGAACTATGCAGATCTGAAAGAGGTCGGCAAAAAATTAAATCTTGAGACCAAGACGAGGAAGCTCACCTTCAATGACTGGAGATCTTTTGAAGGATGGTATAATGCCGTCATGAGAGACCCCAGGAAGTCCATAGAGGGGTATGTCATCGAAGACGCGAATAACTTCCAGGTCAAGATTAAAACCCCTTGGTACTCGTTCTGGAAGCTATGCCGTGGATATAAAGACAATCTTGTATCCAGGAGAAACAGCGGCAAACCCATTATGGGTATGAACGCCCAATTCCTGGAAAGCCGTGGTCTTAGCATGATGGTCGAACAGGCTAATTCGTTTACATCATGGTGTAATGACCAGAATGACGACACTTTGCGTCTCCCGATCATTCAGGTCAGAAAAATCTTTGAAGAAGATATGAAGAACTCTTTAGTGAGCGATATTAATTCGCCAGCGGTTGGTGGCTGATTAATTGGCCGCAAATTTATGGATTTTACATAAAAAAGCGGCCAATTAACTTGACATTAAATTTAGTTTAGTTTATTTAAACACAACTTTTTATGGAGAAAAAAATGTATTTACGCCGTCAGCAGCGTCGCACAAAAGGTGCGACCGCTATAGAATGCGGCCTTTATCGGGTATTCAAACAATCTTTCAGGAGTGGGTTCGTCTGGAACAACATTTGAAGACAGATATTCATTTAATTCTGATTTATAAAATATGCTATGGCGCAGGTAATTCTATTCCCTGTGCTTGAAATGCCCGTTTACGAGTGTTTTTAAATACTTTCCCATTGGGAGGCATGTAGCCAATACAATCTTGTCGCGCTAAAATATTCGCAATCTTCTTCACAAAACGTCCGGCAATAAAAAATTCTTCATAATTTTCCAAGCCATGAGTTTTTTGTTTTAAACCAGCTACATAATCATGTAGCGCTGACATTAAGTCAGAATAAGGTTTTGCTTCAACTGCATTGTCCGGCATCTTAAAATGTTGTTTGTTTAAAAATAGATCCAAATCTTGAATAACTTTACGTGTCACAATATATCGATCTACCGCTCCATGTACACGACCCAAAAATGTCCAAATTAAAAGCCTATGAGCAGTCTGCGCTACATCACAAAGCATAAACTCAGGAGTCTTTTCTACTGCGAGGTATTCTTCCGTCTTTTCCAAAAATAAAACTCCTAAATATGGTTACGGTCACAAAACCGCTGCACTAGCCACTGTGCTAATTCAGCATTATATCTTACTTCTAGAATTACGATAATAAAATTATGTCCATATACGCACCATTCAAATATGAATATAGATCTATGAATTAGAAACTCCTAATTCTTGGATGGTAGAATGGTTTCTTTGTGCTTCAAACAAATCATCAATAAACATATTAATTGATATCCATTTTCCGCCACGAAACAAATCGATCATATGCGGATCAATGGATTGTGTTGTGTAGCGGTCGCCAGGGTTGCCATAGTGATCGGTCTTTGTTCGAACGCCTTTCTTGGGGGAAGCGCAATAACACAACTTCATCAGTATCTCTGTCGAATATCTCTACAAGCTGTTTGGCATACCATTCAGCTCCTTCATAATCGCTCACATACAAGCGACCATGAATCGGATAGCCGTCACCGAAAGTGGAATCGCGATCGATATTCGGCGTTAATCCTTCTTGTGCAATAGAAGCGACATTATTAATGTATGTTGCATGGTATAAGTAAGAAATTTTAACTTTCGGTAGTAACTTCGACACGAGACATCAACCTTCAGTAATCATGACAAGAATGCTGTCACTGACGCGACCAATCCAAAAATAATACATTGGATGACCTTTTTTATTTATAAAAGATTTAAAGATTTTTAAAGCTGTGGTCCTTCACTGACGATTTTATCGACAGATATTTCAACTCCTGCATCTTTCAGCATCGAAATTGCTGCATCCAACTCATCAGCAAAATCATATGCTTCAAAATAATCGCTGGTATAATCCTGTTCCTGGTTTGGCAAGAAAATCTCATTGTAAATCGTCAACAAGACGGATTCGTGATTAACCTTTACGTCTGTTTTCTGGTTTTCAAATACTTCATTGCCATCTACTATATGCTCAAGAACATAAGGCAGATCCATCGCCCGCATTTCTTTAACCATATAGCCGTCTTTTTCGACAAAACCCGCTTCGGTTAATGCCTTTAGAAGTTCAGCATTCATTTTTTCAATCATGACATATTTCCATTTAAGCTTGGTATTAAACCAGCTTTTTGATTTTAAGATTTAACTATCAGTAAATAACGTTTTCAGGATTTAACATCGATGTACGGTCTTTGTCTACCTGATTAACGCGTAAATCCCAACCACTATTAAGTGTATTCTTGATGGATAGCATCATCTCATCAAGATATTTTGCCTGTGATCCGCTTGGATCAAGTGATTTTTCTGACAACATATTTTTGATGGATTGGATACTTTTAGAAACGCATTGATAATAATCGGAAGTTTCATTGATTCCGTTTTTGTTTTTTAAATCATGCTGTTGGTAGAAATTTTCAGAATCATTCTGCTGGTCAAATTTGTTATTGTCTTGAATGGAGCTGATCACCTGATCAGCAGTGGCATATCCATATGAGCTAGCAAGAGCAGTCAACTGATTATCCCAGGCGAAAAGATTAGCATCGTCATCATTGTTTTGCATGGCAAGATCAAAATGATACCATGCTGTCATTTCGGAATCTTCTTGTTCGAGATCTCCGTAATGGCTCCAATGTGAATGACGGTTGACTGCATCTTGATCAGTCATGGTGATGGGCTTTCCACGCGGCTTTCGTTTGAAACCTCGTTTTTGGGCATCGACTTCAGGATGTGATTGATGCAAAGAGCGCCGTAATCGGTCACCTCGACCTCAAAATCTACACCCTTTTCATAATTGGTAATCACGATCAGATCGAGACGTTCGAGATTCTTCGCCGTGTTATATTCAAACGGATCACATGTGATTTGATTGCCTGCATGAACTTCGTCGCCACCATCGGCCAGGCTGATCAAAAACTTTTTCTGGGCCTGAGTTGGCTTGAACAGATCAGGCGTCATACTCAAAGACATTTCAACTTCTCTCTTTAATGTTAACCATGTTTTGATTATCGTCTAAAATGACAAAAGCACAAAATATGGCTTTGGATTTGAATCAAGAAAAATTTTCGTGCGTACAAAATATACGCATGAAAATTTTTCTTGATGACTTCTCTCGTATCGTTTCGTTTGAACATGAGAAAAAACTTCTCTAATGAATGAACATCTTTATAATGTATATAAAAGTTTTTATTACTATTCAATACTTATTTTTATAATGCCAAAATTTGAATATATTTAATATAAACAAATTTTGGCATTATTTTGGTTGTATTTATTCTAATGCGAATGGCGTATTCCCAATACGTTTTATGTCTTCGTCTTTAATAAGAGTATGTAAAAACAAAATTAAACTTGTCATTACTAAAATAAAAACGACAAAAATAGATAGTTTTTCATATCCTATTTCTGGGTTTAACATATGTATTGCAGTTCTCGCGATTAAAAAAATTATAATTCTTGTTCCAATTATAACAAAACGATAAAAAACAGAAGCATCATATTCAGATTTTATTTCTAAAAACTTGTTTTTAAATTTACTTTCTTTGATCGGCAAAACATTATTCAAACGGAAAACAATTTTTGAAAATTCGGATGGATATTTAATATTACGATTTATATGCAGTCCTAATATAAAGCTTAAAAATTTAGGAACTATGACTAAAAAGCTTAGAAAAACCGATTCACTTGTCAATTTTCCAAAAATGGATGCATTTACGACTAGCATTAGAATTAAAAAACAAAATATAGCTGATGCTTTTGATAATTTATAGATTGCAGAGTTAATTTTTGCTTGCTTCATTGAGTATATTAAAGATATAGACAATAATATGCCTGCTCCAAATGTAAACCATGACATAATTCCTTCTGAAAAATATCTATAGAGATTTTCGGCCATAAAGTTTTGGTTATTATTGTTAAATAAGTAATTTGATAAATTGTTTAAAAAATACCCTAGATTATCTTGCCCTATTTGACTTTTGTAAACTACGAGATGTTGGATCGATGTGATCATCTTGGGACATCCTTTTTAGAATAAGAAATTCATCAAGAATATTCCTATAATTATTTTACAAATAAAGTCAAATCTTTAAAACATTGATAGGTTTGAGAATATATTTTTCTTTTTACAAGATTAAATCTTTTAATTTTTATTTTATATTAGAAATAAAAAAATATTAAAAAATAAAACTTTTAAATATTTTTGTAAAATAAATAAATTATATTTTGTTTTTATAAAAAAAATAGCTTCACAACAGTATAACTTATTATCTATATAAATATATTTGTATAAAAATAAATGTCATATGCAAAAACTGTTTCAATCTATACCATCAGACCATGCAAACTATATCAATCCAATATACCGTTATATTAACCTGGTTGTCATACAGCCGGCATCGGTTCATTTCCTGACATCTTCATATTTCTATAAACTTTTGCATTTCCGAAAACCTGCGCATTTCTGGAGACCTCTACTTTTCAAAAATTCTGAGATCCTGGTCGACAGTGAAGATTTTCCAAATGATATGGTCCAGTTTTTAGAAACTGGAGCTGAAATGCTTGGAAACGCTTGATCTAGCCTTGTTATGCTGTTGGCCATATTGAGGAGGCGCATCTATTTTGGTCGCTATTTGCAGATATCAAAAACATCATCTATTGTTTCCACAGAGATATATAAAATGTTCAATCAAGCATGCACGGATGCCATGATCGGATCAAATTACAATATTTTTTTTGATTTTATATATTCTGAGCAAAATCATCATGTAAATTGGTAACCAGTCAAAGGAAGACGAAAATGACGAACACTGACATTGATAAACCTATTAAAGACGAACTTGAAAATAAAATAGCTGAAATATTTTTTTCTAAAATTGAAGAAAAAGTTATTTTGTCAGCAAAGTTAGGATCTTTAAAAACGAATTCTTCTTTGTCTATCCCATTAAATGATTATTTTGAAAAAATTAAGAATGATAAAGTAAATTATAATAATATAATAGAAATATTAAATAAAAAAATTAAAGATGCCGGAATTACAATAAACAAAATACAGGAATCTCCGATTATAGATATAAAATCTTATGATCACTCAGAACAACTTTTTGAAGAGGGAGAATATGAATTTTATTACGTTATGTATTTTTCAACAAAAAATTCTGGATATAGAAGTGATTATCCTCCTTATCAGTCTTCTTTTCCTTTAAAAGATGCAACACTTCGATCTGACAATCTTGAAATAACAATATCAGAAGACAACCCAAGATACAAAAATTATATAAATAAATTCGATCATCAAGTTTCAGAAAAATATATTTCATTTTTTAAAGAAATTATTCAAAAAAACATTAATAGTTTAGTTAGAAACAATATGTTGAGAAATCAGTTTTATTTTAGAACAAATTATAATTTAAAAGATAAACTAAAAGAGAATGATGACATTAATATTATGTCTTTAGATAGCACCACAATATCATTGATATTGAAAGACCTTATTCAAGAATATAAAGATATGGGTGTATATGTTGCATTCGGAGAAAGGCAATATCAATTTGGCGACGATAAAAAAGCTAGAAATACTAGATACGGATATCTCTATATGAATTTAGATATATCCGGGATGCGCCAGGATACTGATTTAAAAACAGACGCTCCCGAATTATAGATCGAATACAAACCGATCATGATTTTCCGTAGCGGTTTGTATGATCGAAGTTTTGCTTTGGTCAAACGGATTTAGCTTTTTTAAGCTCTTTAGACCAACTGATGGCCCCGATTATGTTCAATCTCGTATACGCCAGGTCAAGAAGGCAAAGAATCCATAGATGAGATATGATGTGAAGTGTGAACATGCATATGTTCGCAAAAATCCATATATAAAAACATTCGTGTTTTTTCTTAATATTTAACGATGCGCCAAGATATGACATGATGACGCCTATGATTTGAAGGATCCAATTCCAAATAGGCAAACCATGCACATGTATGAATAGAAAATTGAGCAATGCTAAAGAGCTTCAGCAGCTTCCAACATACGCCGCTGACCTTCATCGAATTCATTAGTATTGCTTAGATTTCGCTTAATGGGCTTCATTTTAATTCTTCTTATTCCTGTTACACATAACCAAGCTTTATATCGCAATATGTTATGCCATGCAAATATATCAACCAAATGCACCGTTTCAGGCTTGGTTTGATGTGGACAGATTGATCAGCATCTAAATGTATTGGGAGTATGGATGGAATGGTTGACCGTGGTGTTAATTGTTCAACCAGTTCTTACGCATTGCCTAATTGTTTTTACAATTGGCTTCGTAAAGACGCTTGACTGCTATATATGAAGAAAGCTGTTCTATTGAGAAATTTTTAACATGAAACTCGCGAAGTTGAGGGGCGATTATCGTGCATTTTTTCGCAAGAGCTTCTTTTGAAACAATATATGAATGTTTATTTTCAGCGTAAAAACGATATCCCTCGCATCCAACAAACAACACGATCATTACCGGAATACTCAATAGTATAAAATCTTCATTTTTTTGTAAATCGACAATATAACGCATAATAAAATAACCAAAATAGACATTGTTAAAAGGGGCCAAACAGGAAAGTTTGCACTTTCAACTATATGGTGAAATTGTGAATACATATCATTAAAATTGACGATTGTCATTTTATATCCAATATATTTTTATACTCTTTAGAATAAATTTGATTTATTCGAGTTCTGGATTAGGGTTTTTTAAACTTTTTCTTGCATAATATTCTTTTAAGGGTATGCTCTTTTCCATAGCGGTAGCAATTTGTGTACAAGATGCTGATTCCGGGTATAGCCAAATATCAGACATATACATGCACTTTCTTTCACCAGGATCATGCCAAACTTGCCAACCAAAATCGTGGCCTTCTGGTTTTACGTGCCATCCAATTATTTATTCAGGATCTTTAGCCTTTAAAGACTCTGGGATAACAATATCATCACCGGTCATTTTACTACCCTTTATATGGCGGAGAGGGTGGGATTCGAACCCACGATACGTTTTCACGTATGGCGGTTTTCAAGACCGCTGCCTTAAACCACTCGGCCACCTCTCCAATGCCATCATACTGTATTATACGGAGAAGAATGTCAATATTTAATAATAATATTTTTGTATTAAAATAAAGTATATAAAACAAAACATTATTATTTTATATAGAATTTATTTTAAATCAAACCATGATGGTGAAATGGTTCATCCACTTTTCCAGGCATTATGTTTTTTCTAAAAAAAGATCTATGATAAGGAAAATTTTTGTGAAAAGGACAATCCAAATGTATCTATCTGCAAAAGATAATGATTATGAAAACGATTATATGTTGATCGCCAATATGAGTGATCTTTATGTAGCCATTCGGCATCCTACCGAGCTGAAGGTCGGCCAGATGATTTCATCTGGAGTTGATCCTGAAAATGATGTTATTAAAAACATTTTTTTTGAGGCAACCGAATTGTTTGCCAGCTATTTCAGGAAAGGTGTTCGATTTAGAATGATTTCGTGTTATCCAAATAGAAAATGGACACAAGAGGTATCGAAGATTTGGGAAAAAAATGCTTTAGATGAGATTAAAGTTGGCAATATTTTAAAGAATGGCTATAATTGCAATCTAGTGCTTAGTTTTGATATGAGTGAAAGGGCTAAAGCAAATCATTTGCAGGTTATTCCCTCAAATTCAAAAGCCGGTTTATTTTCCATTGTTTATAAAAAAGATAATTTAGAAAACAAACATTTATCTGATATTCCGCCTTCTGATGATCCGAACTTTTTGGTAGAAAAAGCCATTGCACTCCAGGGTTTCGATCGCAGTGTTGCTCGTAATGATTTTTCTCATTCTTATGAGAAATCTCCGACCAAAACAATCGGAAAGAAGTCATCAATCAAAAAGGTTAATGTGCCTGAAAAGGTTGCCGATGTTTTGAGAAAAGCCAAAATCGAAGGCGACAGAGTTTTCTTGTTGGACCAGTTGGATTATGAAACCTATCAAGAGGTGAACAAGATCCTGAAAGCCATTGGCGGTAAATGGAACAAGAAAGACAAGGCTCACGTATTTCCTTTTGACCCTGCACAAGCCATTTCTGACGCCATCAACAATGGCCAGACAGTTAATCGTCAGCAGACCATACAGTTCTTTGAGACGCCTCTAGAAGTCGCAGAGCGTCTGGTAGACCATGTTAAGATGTCCGGCAGAGATCATGTCCTTGAACCCAGCGCAGGCCGTGGTGCGATCGCAGAAGTGATCCTGAAACATCTCGGAGCTGATGGCCGTTTAACTTTGGTCGAAATGGATCCTGATAATGTCAACCATCTGAAGAAAACCTTTGGACACGATAAGCGGGTAACGATCATCCGGGACGATTTCTTGAAATATCGTCCCGGAACGAATGTTTTTGATGCCATTGTCATGAACCCGCCGTTTACGCGCAATCAAGACATCTTTCACGTATCTCATGCCATGACGATGCTTAAGCCAGGTGGAAGACTGTCAGCTATTACATCGCCATCCTGGTGTCGTGGACAAAATACCAATCAGGTCGCATTTTCTCAAATGATGGAAAAGCTCTCTGCTGATATCGAGGTCGTTTCTGCTGGATCATTCAAAAAAAGCGGAACCGGTATCGAGACCAGGATGATTAGTTTTTCTCTGCCTAAAATAGAAGTCATGCAAGAAGAAAATATTGAACCATCTATGTAAAAAGGTCAATTAAAATAGGCGTTCAACAAAATACATCTAAAATTATAGACTCTATTTGTTGAACGCCTATTTTTGTGGATTTACATTCCAACATTTGATTTTAAAATAAAATTAATATATAACCTTTCCGGCACGAAAAATGTCGCGGAGGTGTTTCGTGAACTTCAAGAAAATCAGAGGTGTGACCTCGCTTGAATATGGTTTGATTGCTGCTGCGATCGCCATGATTCTGATTACGTCTATCCTGGCTCTTACCGGTCAACTCAATGCCATGTTCATAAACCTTGAATATGGTTTTTACTCAAGTCCAAGTCCTTACGGACAAGATCTTTTTAGTTTTCTTCAATACCATTATCAGCTCACAAATTGCCCAACCAGTCAGGGGAATAACTGCGCTATAGTTTTTGGAACGACATCTTTAAACAATCTTACTCCTCAACAATATCTGGAAAGTATAGCTCAAGGCACATCAATTGGTTTCAGTGGTCCTGTAGCGCCAGGTCCAAAGGGTTGGGGGCTTGGAAATTTCATTGTTCCGTCAGGATTTGAGGCTACTATTACAATGACACCAAATTCTTTTGGAAGCCCAGCGGGGAAACCAGCTATTTGGGCATTGGGGACCAACTATTATGTTACACCAAGCGGAACATTAACAGAAACATATGCTAGTGGAGATACACCTTTAACGCTGACTTCTTCACAGTTATCGTCTTTGTCCCAATCATGCACTTCTATTGGCGGTACTTTTTTGGCTACGAATTATGACCAGTATCAAGCTTACTGCCAGAGTAGTATGGGATACAGCAGATCTGCTTTGGTAAACGATTTCCCAACAGTTCCATAGCTATTTTTAAATTCAAAATTGCGCTGAATTTAATTAATTTGATTTGGCGCAATTTTGAATTATGATGATGGTTAATCAGGAGCAATCAATGTCGAACATTATTCGTTTTGTTGGCGATATTCATGGGAATTATAAACCTTTGATCGATGCCGCAAATTGTGAATACCAGGTTATTCAGGTTGGTGATTTTGGCGCTGGATTTGTCGATATCCCGGAATTGCCATCCAATGTGAGATGGATCCGTGGCAATCATGATGATCCAGCTATTGCCAAGATGCATCCGCAATGGATACCGGATGGGCATTATGAAAATGGCATTCTTTTTGTTGGTGGTGCGTATTCCATTGATAGAGATAGAAGACATCTCGGTATTTCATCTTGGGAAGATGAAGAACTTTCTTATGGTGAGCTAAATGATATTATTGATAAAGCTATAGATCTGAAGCCCCATACAATTGTTTCGCATGAAGCACCTTTATGCTTTCTGGAGCAATTTGGTTTTTGTGAACCATCAAGAACGAGCTTGGCTTTGAATTCCATATATCAAGAAGTCAAACCAAATTTATGGGTGTTTGGACATCACCACAGATCTATCAAAACAAAGATGGATAACACTCTTTTTGTTTGCTGCGATATAGATCAGGTCGTCGATATTGACATGACCAATCTATATCGCAGCCATAGAGACCATGATGGAACGCACGAATTAACAGCTTAATTCAATTGAATGCGACAGGAAAGGATTGTCCTGCAAGAATTTAGGATATCCATTTTGGTCGATGTATTCATCTATAAAGACAGTTATGATAGCAAAGGAACTAGCTTCATGAGCGACAATGCAACCCGGACATCAAGTAACGAAAAATTCTGGCCAACCTTCGGAGTGTGCGTGGCAGGAATTTCACTGTCTTTGATTATGATGGCGGGCATATGGCTGGTTGATCCAACCCTCTCATTGGGCGGGACGGACCTATGGCTGACGTGGTGGCTAATTCAGATTTTTAGTGCTGCTTTGGTGGTTTATGTCTGGTATCGTCTCTCAAAGAGAACACCAAATGGGACAGCCGGTGACTGACCGAATCCGCCGCGCAAGCCCCTTGCTTTAGCTATGGGGTCTAGCGGCGCTGCCCCGAAGGGTCTTGCATGTTCGTCTTCAAAACTGATTATCGTTGATAATGTCCCTTAAAAACTTCATTTTTGGCACCTTAAGCATTTGATATTTTTTAACACAAAGCGGAGAAAACACAGAAACCACCCAAAAGCTAATACAGAAATACCCAAAAAATAGGTATTTCTGTATTAGCTTTTGGTCTGTTTTGTGATTTCCTTAAAATATGCTTTAATTTGAAAATCTTGTTGAGGATCAAAAAAATGAGCAATCATGATATTCTTTTAAAAAGATTAAACGTAATTCTTACTGGTGAACCGGATGGTGACAAGGATAAGCTTGCTGCTATTGGACTTTCAGAAGGCAGAATTCCATTCACGTATCATCATGATTTTTAGGCTATGTGCAAAAACTGGTTGGAAAACTAACCCTACGGTTAACCATTCCATCCATATTCTCAACACGTTTCATGATGAATCCAGGAATCTTTCGACTCTTCAGATTCTCAACCGCGTGGCCGGACAGAGATAACTCTACCGTTCGGCCATGGCTATCACAGACATGATTGTCGTGATGCGGACGTCTGTAGCCAATAATACCCTGTTCTACCAGGACATCCTGAGACGTTTTGATCAAGCCATGAATATCTACCCAATTCGATGCGTTACCCAATACATTGGATGACTTGACTGCTTTCTTCCAGATGTCCGTCAAGCTATCCGCATCAAACTGCGGTATGACATTCTTGTAGTCATTCGAGATCCGAACTTTATGTCCCCGTCGGGCTATTTCACCAGCGGCAGCACAGGCGTCCGGGATCTCGAAACTCAGATTCCCAATCGTGGTTGAATAACCACCCCATACTCCTTTTAATTGAATATTCGCCAGGTTACATTTTCTCTGTAGATTCGACAGTAAGACTTGTCTTCCCCAGCCATTAATCAACCGATTTAACGATCGATTTCGACCTCCTGCTCTTAGTCGACCAAGACCATTTTCGTGGTAGACAACGCCCACATTCCATGACCGGCAGAGATTTATAATTTTCTCATTCGTTTTGGCCAATAATTCACGCATGACATGTTTATTGTCTTGTTGACCAAGACCAAAGTGAATCAATCTGTAATCGAGAATTTTTATGTTTTTCAGATTGTTTAAATCCGTTGGATTTAATGATTTGAATTCAACCGCAGTGATACCGATCCAATTCGGGTTGATATCGATGCCTACGGCACGATTATTCTTGCAGACAATCTGTTCTTTCCATTCATGATGAACGGGTCTTATCCCGTAAATATTTTTCATCTTCGGGGGTATATAGTTCGCCTGTCTTGGACGACCTTTTTTGCGGGTAAGACCAATATCTGCGTCATGGTCTTTGGCCATTTGTAGAGAGACACCTGGAGGCAATTTACGCAAGTCTTTTTCGTCGAATGATATGTGGAGAAATTTATGATCCAGTCGGAATGTCAGACTGATTTCATTGGCTTTGGCCAAAATGGCGATTTGTTTGATTAAACGGTTCCAGTTACCTCTTAAATCGGCCAACCTCAGCTCAATGGTCTGCCGATTAATGGTCATCCAGCATATGGATCCGTCTTCCGACAAGCGGAAAATTCTATTTCCAGAATATCTAGTTTCACCGCTGGAGAACAGAGGTCTGAGGCGTTTCAGACGCCATTCCTCATTTGTAATCAAGTTCTTTTGTCGACGAATGAAGTCTTTTTTACCCCCGAAGATTATTTTTTTATCTTCGTGTGTTGATCGGATATCGAGACCTTCTCGGACGGCCATATGGGTCAACCATGAACCGATATTGGTTGACTGGAAGCGTTGGTCGATAATTTGTTTGACGTCGTTAATATTGTGAGATTTGGAGAGTGTATAGGCTGATCGAACGATGGAAGAATAGATTGATTTCCATCTTAGGATAGATTTTTTATCTTCGTCTGAAACGGTGTATTTGGTTGATATGGTTTGCATGGTCTGATGTTATATTTTATAGACATGTTTTGTTATAGATTCAACCATATTTTGCACATAGCCTAAAAATTATTAAAGATATCCCAGAAAAAATTGAGAGCGATTTTTTAAGTGTTATATCGCAGTATCTGAAAGACAGAAAAGAGTATGTAGAGAATAAACATATTGTTGGCTATCCTCTTAGTATGGATCCAAATCCATAGGATATTATCTTTCCATAGATAGTACAGCATCGTTTGTATGATCGATGATGTATTCATCGCCTTCATCGTTTGTGCCGATGTATGAAAATGTTCCTTTTGCATTTTCACCTCTTGTTTTAATCGTAAGGGTCAATTGATAGTCGTGCCAACCGTGTCTGGTCCTGGCGACATGAACTTTGTCACCAGGCTTGAACGGAGAATCGTTGGCAACCGTAAGTGAACGTTTGATTTTGGCTATTAATATAAATGCTTGACCGTAATTTTTTTCCAGCATTGAATTGATCATTCTCTGCCATACTCTACTGATATGACGTCGATCCAGGAATTCATGTTCGACCGACTTGCACATGAATTCCAGTTTCTTGGCATCTTCATCGGTTAAATTTTTGATTGCACAGCAATGCTCGATCAGATCTATAATTGGATCTATAATTGCACGCTGTTTTTGATATGGAGTTATTTTTACTTTTGATGGCATATTTCTGTTCCTTATCAACGATTCATACTATTTATTTTTGCATTTTCAAACAATTTTTAGCTATGAAGCTATGAAAACTCATCATTCTGTTTTATAATAAAAAATCGAAGATTGTTCTGGAGATATACGATGTCTAATACTCATATAATAACGCTCAATGGTGAAAACGCTTATAGCGATCTTATGCTCCTTAAGAAAATCCTTGATTTTTATGCAAGGATTGGGATTGGCCAGTTTGAAGAAATTGGCTATGAATGCGTAATTAATTTGAATTCAACTAAATTAAACACAGTTATTGATGGGACCGTATCTCCAAACGACGATATCGCTACGTTCAAGAATTTGCTTGGACATCCTATGAATGGCAGTTACGGCATTGGAAGCCCAGATGTGTCTGATGATGCCAAACGTGCTTGGGAAATTTACAAGGTATTGGCGCGGGCAGGATGGGAATACAGACGCGCTTTCAAGCCAGACGAATATATGGACTATACCGTTGATAAGGATGGATTGTCGTTAAGATATTTAAACGATAGTGCCCCATCGACCAAGCTTTGCATATCAGATGTATTGATTAACGACGAATTAGTCTTCGATTGCATCGAAATCGCTTTAAACGATGAACAGCTTGAAGTGCTTAAGAAAGCATCGAAAGCATGGAAAGATATCGTTTTCGATTGCAACTTCATGGTCTTGGATGAAATGATAAAGTCAGGTTTTATTAAACCAGCTAAACGCGCAGAATATTTTGATGCCAATACCGTTACTCTTTTGCTAAAAAGATTGACGCATAAAGTCAGTGAAATCATCTACGTGGATGATCCAACGATAAACAATATCAAGGATTTAAATGAAACCACATTTAATAGGATCGAAAATATCATTTCGAAAGGTTACAAGATTGAAAATAACCATCCAGAAGTTTAATCTGTTCAACTATAGCGTTTTGACCTTGATTCTTTCGGCTTAAGAAAATATGGTGCAGCTTATTTTGATGATTTTTTGAAGGCCGACTATACATCAGAAATGTGCGATTCAGACGAAGAACCATCAATATAATTTTGTTCAACCTCTATGTCTTTACTATATGAAAGACATAGAGGTTTAGCCTGGTTTACATTGCAGGGGCTGTCTCGGCTTCGACATTTTGTTTGCCAATATCAGATACGATTTTCGTATTTATATCGATACCGTTTATATTGTTGATGACTGCTGCCCCATATCCTGTGAGCGCAAACTTAAAACCGATCGGTTCTTGTCCAAGAATTTTTATCAAACCCTTGCCTTCAAGACTTTTGCAGACATCATGATATTGATCACGAGAAAAAAATTCATGCCCATCATGATATCTGGCATGAGCGATGTTGCCGGTAGTTTTGTCAAATCGAGAAAATTCCAACCCAATCATTTCAAGGAATTCTAACTCATTCCTGGATGCCACGTAGTCTTTTGCCTTGATCATCGATACGACTTCCGTCAAAATTTTAGGATCTGTAACATCATAAAAAATGCTTTCGGCGAATTTGTTGATTTCCATTCTATGAGTCTTGTTCGACTCATTCTTGATATTCTTGTCTCTTGTGAAAATCTGATAATCAACAAATTGACGATCAGAATTGACTACAGAAACCAGGAAAACACTATCGTTACTATCCCAATACACATGGTTCGGCAAAATATCAAAAACCCTCACGTCACACCTCTTTTCAGCCATTTAACTTTACTTTTCTATCGCGTATATATTACTCATATATTTGAAAATCAAAAGCTGTTTTAAATGGTGAACGAAATGGGCGTTGAGATCGAACGCAAGTTTTTGGTTGACACATCGCTGTGGTCCCCGAATAACCAAGGAACAGAATATATTCAAGGATATATTCTTAATGAACCAGGGAAATGCGTCAGAATCAGGATCGCCGGTGAATATGGTTTTTTGACGATAAAAGCAGGGACCAATTCATTAAAACGAGAAGAATACGAATATGGCATTCCTATCAATGATGCCAGAAATATGATTAAACTATGTGAAAACAACCTTATCTCGAAAATCCGCCATGTTGAAGAGTATGACGGCAATAAATGGGAAATTGATGTCTTTAAGGGCGATAACGAAGGTCTGGTGATGGCCGAGATTGAATTGAATGAAGAAAATCAACAATTTTCAAAGCCATCATGGCTCCTCGAAGAAGTCACGGATAACCCAAGGTATATCAATAGCAATTTAATCTATTACCCATTCAATCAATGGCCTGACGAATTTCGATTAATACACGATATTTAATCACGCATATATTAAACGCAAAATCTGTTAATAATTAAGGGTGATTTATTGTTTTTAAAAGAATTGTTTCGTGTTTTTATGACGCAAAATTTAAATAAAAACGTTTGTTTCTTATATTTTTGATGATATACTGAAAGTGTTCTCAAGAGAGGTTTAAGATGTCAAACGAAGATATCCAGAAGAAACAAAGGGAAATTGCCGATTATATTTTTGAAAATGCTGATTTTTTTTATTTCAATGACGGGAAAATCCAATTAAAAGTTGCTGACCATAATGGTTGGGAAATAGACGTTTGCCGTTATAAAATTAAAGAAGTGAATTCACTTGAAGATAAAGATGTCGTCAATTCTCAATACGCAAAGACGGTTTTCTTTGAAAATAAAAATGGCGGAGATTCAGTTTCCAGCTTTTTTATTGTCACTTTCATAAACAACAACTTAATTCCAAATGAAGCATATTGTATTTATGATGATTATGTTACTTACCAGGAATTCGGAGACGATCTGAAAATCAAGATTGAGGCTGCAGGTCTTTTAAGCGAAACACAACCAGAAGTCTAAGGATTAACGATGATAAGCACAAAAAGAATATCAAATAAAGATTTGCATAAAGTTCGGGAAATGCCAGAACTTGGTTCGACGATTTATATGCCCAGAGTGATCGAGAAAAATATCACCAAAACCATTACACATGATGGTCTGGAATATCATCGCTATGAGACAAAACTGGTTATTGTTGTCAAAGAAAAGAAAGTTGTAGGTCATTATTTAGATATTGATCCTGATAAAAATACTTTTTTCACAGATGCAATGACAAGATACAACATAAATGCTTTGTGGTTCTATTCGCACAAGGAAGCAATGAAAAAGGCAAAAGAACTTCTGAAAAAAGGGAAAACCTATTTTCGATAGGTTTCACACATCAAATTTTTGACCACAGAAATAGGGATTATCTACCGATAGACCCTATTTAGCAATAAATTGACTACTTCTTACATGGTTTTCAACGTGAAGGTGATTGATCGTTCTCTTGTAAAGATTCTTTTTGATCTGGGATAAATGCGATAGCTTCAACAACCATGCCGTGTCCACGAAATTCCAATGGAATAGATTGATAGAGGCTAGACAACGGCATAATTTTTCCGGTGATGCGATATGATACACCGTCATGTACGAATGTTTTGACCTCGCGTATGGCCGAAGAACGAAGAGAAGCAAACATGTAATTCTTGTTTGGATGTGGGAAAACAACAATATCTGGTAATTGGCTCGTGCTAATTTCATTGCCTCTTAGCCATGGCTCTGCTTCTGGTCGGCGTATAGTTCTCATTGCACTAGATTCCTTTTTGTTCATTTAGGAAAATATGAATCATGATTTTCGATCTTTTCTTCTTGATCAAGAATCAACGCCAGGCTTGGCAAGCGAAAGCGCTACGGCAAAAATTCCACATCCATCTTCCATGTAGTATGAAAGGTCGTCATAACCTTCTGGAATGCCTTTGATGAGACGTCTCATGCTTGTCGTCCATACCGGAGCCGAATATAGCTATTTGTGAAAAATTTCATTATATTCTTCCCATCCGCTTGACGTTTTGACAAATACGTAAGGTTTATTTTCCGTTAATCCAGAAATGATATTCATGTGCATAATTGTAGATAAGCTAATTTTCTCGTTTTCATTTTTTTCAACAAAAAGCATACGGATCAGCTTGTCTGTTGAAACGGGTATATAAGACTGCTCCTTTTCATATCTGGCGACGCTTTGGACATCACATCCCAATATGCCAGCCAGGGTATTTTGGGTCATCTCCATCTGATGACGGATAAACCTGATTTCCTTCCCTCTAAGAGAGGCAGGATTCCTGATAATCGCGGATCCAATAGCTTTATGAAGATTGTCCAGGCCAAAAAATGTGACTGAACGCTCTCCATCTTCTTCTTCAAGAAGATATCCATTGCGAAGCCAGACATTATCGAGACCACAAATCGTGAAATGATAGCCTTTTTCATCCGTCTTCGGCTTAGACATTGGGGATCCTCATTCCAATAATAATCTATCATATTGATAGTCGCCACCATATGTCAATATGTTTTGGGCTGATTTTAGTTTTTAACGATCAGGGGCTTTGGGTAGCCATCTCGTCGAAGTCATCATATTGGATATCCTCCTCTTCAGATTTTAGATGGCGTTTCTCGTCCATAGTTTTCACTATGAAGGATATTGCCTCCATGTACTGCGGTTGAGGCAATACGGATAGTTCACAACTTCCGTGCAGCAAAATCTGCTTCATATTTTCAAAAGAGTCTCCGACGATAATACTTTTAATGAAAGGCTTTATTGGTGTGATTAGACGTCCTTTCAGACGTTCTTCCATTTCCCATTTGCCAGCCATTAAATTATTGCCTGAATCATCGTAGGGTTTGATTTTGTATCGTTGTTTTAGACGATCCTGATCCAGGACGAGAATTGCGCCTTCATGGGTGTGATATCTTTGCTCGACAAATGCAACGGGAATAACTCGTGCATATTCAGCATCTGACGGGAAGTTTAAAAATTCTTCGCATTTGATGCCAGTCCATTTTTTATGGCATTAAGCCATTAAAATGATCACGCTTTTGAGAGGTTTTAAAAAATCGTTTTATTTATTGATTTATCGATATGAATGATGGTGAGCAATATGATGTTTTTTGCAAAAACCTAAAATATTGAAAAAAATCAGATAAAATGTTACTAAAATCAGAATATCTTGAATGAAATTGTAGGAGTTTTAGATGGCAAACAATTTTTCTGGTGATTATAGGTTCGCTGGATTTTGGTGGCGATTTCTTGCTTACTTTATTGATGGCTTTTTCCTTTTGCTTATTTCTTCCGCCATCAACATGGCTTATGGGTTTACAGGTGTTTTATTGCACATGAATCCTGAAACTGTTGGTGGCATGAGCTTTTTGACGGGCGGCATTTCAGGGTGGCTTTATTACACGATCATGGAATCATCTCGTTGCCGCGCAACGCCTGGCAAAATGATTTGTGGGATGATCGTAGTTGATATGGAAGGAAACCGTATCAGCTTTGGCCGTGCAAATGGGCGTTATTTTGCCAAGATCCTGTCGATTCTGATCTTGTTCTTCGGCTATTTCATGATTGGTTGGACCGCGAAGAAACAGGGTTTGCACGATATGATCGCTGGCACCTTGGTATTGCGTCGGACTAAATATGTTGATGAAAAACCAGTTGTTGTCCCAGACGTAAAAAAGATTTCCGAAAGTGATTTTCAGATTTCTTGAAAAAATGATTTTACCGATGTCGTTTTTTAAATCCATGCGGCATCGGTGAAATCAAATTGAAAATGAATGTTCCATTTAAATGGTTTTCTCTCTGCAATCTCTTTTTAAAAATGATATCCTGATATCAAAAAAGTGTTTTTATAAACATTTTAATTATTTTTTCTCTCTGCAGCCTCTTTTAAATCTCTCTGCAATTGATCAACCTATTTGCAGAGAGATTTAAAAGAGCAAAGGTTTATCCTTATTACGCAAGGCCAGGTGTTATTTGGTCCGGATTTAATGAGCTTGATATGACTTTAATGGCGCTTGGTGGGATCAATTTGGAATAGACGACCTCTTTTGTGACGGCAAGACTTAGTTGCCACGACGCTTCAGACCAATTTTTCAGGTGTGCCACACGAGGATCTATGCCATCCTGGCCTTCCTCACCACCATCAATGCAATCTTGCAGGTCATAGTCATCAGGTTCGAGTGCGGTCATGTCGATTTTGGATACATCGATTTCGAGGATGACGATATCGCCGCCTCCGCGAATGTCACGGGCAACCTCTGCAAAATCGTTAGCAAGCCAATAGCAGTTGGTTAAATATATGCCTTTCCGGTCTATACTGTGGTTACCCCGATTAGCCTGATCCTTGCTCACATGCGGTTTTAAACCTTGTTGCAAGATGGATTGCAGCGCTATCTTTGTCGTTCCATGAAATAAACGGAACGGCTCGACAGGAATTTTAGGGTCAATGGCCATTTTACCGCACAATTCATCTCATTAGTCTGAAGTGTTCTATAGCATCGATAGCTGCATCAGCTTCATCATAAGCAGCTTTAAGGACCATAAGGGCTGGGTTCCTGGGTCTGCTTCCTTTCAGCCTCTCAAATAGGGTAACATTGAGATTTGGTTTTTCGGCCAGTTTTTTCAGTTGTTCCCAGGTCATATTTTTAAGACCTTCATCACATATTTTACTTTTAACATATGACTCGAAAATTGCTTTAGCCACCATTTCAATTGATTTGGCGACTTCAGGAAGATTTTGTTTATCTTCATTCATTTTTAAAAACTCCAGTTTTTATATGGCTAAATTTTGTATATAAATAAAATTTATTCAAGTCAATGATTAAAATTGTGATTTACTTTTCAGAGTTTTGTATTATAGTGATTAGGTATATTTGAGAGGATATGGGAATGGCTACTGAAGCATCTACATCTAGTCCCGACATCGGAAAGATATGATCATGAACCGCAATCAAATGATGCATTTAATAAAATCGGCGACTTCTCTCGTCCAGTCTGAATTCGTTTATATTTTTAATTCTGAGAGCATCCTTTTTAATAATCCTAAACTTCATGAAAGAATGTTCGGCCCCAGCAATCCAACGCTAGCTTTGGCAATGTGGCCACGCGATGAAAAAATGAGCCAAAAGGCTTTAATGGTAAATTCGGCTATTGGAAGAGATACTAAATTTCAAGAAGTTTTTGGTTATTGTGTTGCCTTTGAAAATGATGAAACTAAAGCGGCTTATAAAATGCTTCCCAAAGGATGGCAGAATAGGGCCGGGCAAAATAAATTTGATGACATAACAGTCTTTATGCCGTCAAACGAAGACGCTATGGCCGTCATTATGCATTACGAAAGCGGCTATTCAAATTTTACTAAAATAAAAGAATTAATAGAGAATTGCAGTTTTTTTGATTTTAAAAAGTTCAAGAAATCTATCAATGGTCTTGATGTTAATGATGAAAGAAAAAGCTTTTATATTGATATTGTCAATAAAATGATGGCCGCTGATTTTGGCAATGATATCGTTGAAGGTAATCGACCTGATATCTGAAACAGCTCAAATCAAAAAATCTGTATAACGCAATTCAGGGGCATAACACCCCTGAATTTATTCATCCATAATGAATTTTTTTAGTTCGTATCGAGTTTTACCGCCAAATTGATCTGGCCTTTCCCTTTACCAAGGGTGACCTGGCCGCTACCCGTCGTCGTAGCCATCAGCTCACCGCTTTCATAGATGGTCTTGATTGTCGGGGACTCCAGAAGCTTATTGTTGACCTTGGCTTTGTCAACCAGATCGGTGTCACTGTAGTAATATTTGACTTCCACGACGCCATTATGGGAAACGGCTCGCATCATCATCACAGGGCCGTTATCAATCACACTTTCATGAATGATAACCTGATGTGTTTTGGGATTATAGTCTTCTTCGTTGACATAGTGAACCTTCTTGACATCGGTATAGAAGGAGGCCCCCGCATCAACCTCAAGAGTATAACGTTTTGTCTTGTGTGTTGACGGGTTGGTGACAGTCACATCGACTTGCTGAAAATAATGTGACGATGCAGAGATATCCGTGTTGGCCAATACGGATCCAAATGGGATCGCAGCAATAGCCAGGCCGATGAGAAATCGTTTCATTTTAATTACTTTCCTGATTAAGTTTGCTGATTGAGAACTTCATTGTCGTTATATCATAACCTCTTTTCTTAAGCTCTTCAACGAGGGTACAATCCTCGAAGACCTTATTGGCTTCCAGTGCTTGACTAAGAATACGGGCATCAGCTTTTGACGCCCCTTCTCCGCCCCAAGCATAACATACGGATGCCTGTTCGCCTCTTTCACCCTCGGCACGGCCAAATTTGGCGATCAACGTACCAGGTTTAGCTCTTACTAATTGAAAACGCTTTTTCATTTGCTTGGCACCATCAAAACGATCAATATATTTTTATCATATTTTTATTATAAATCAATATAAAAATTATTATTTTATAAAAATACTTATAATCTTACAGTATTGTCATAATTGTCAACGAGTTGATATAGAGATTTGCCAGAATATGTTTTTAATTTTATTCGTTTTGTTATTTTTCGAGAATTATTTTGACGAATTGATCTTATGAATTCGGTTTTTTTAATATGAGATTTTGACAGATACTTATAGAGTTCGAACGCTTCTGTAAGATCAAACCCTGGGTAATTAGCAGATAGACTTGACTATAAACATATATAAGCGTATATATACGGAATGAGTAAGCTTGTTCCTATATCCGAAGCCGCCAAACTTCTCGGCGTTCATGCCGAAACCCTTCGGCGTTGGGAAAAGGCGGGAAAAATCAAGGTACATAGAACAAGCGGCAATCTGCGCCGCTATGATATTGCCGACATTCGGCCTGATCTTGTTCATGCTGCGCCCGCAATTTCTCGTAAAACAGTGGCCTATGCCCGCGTATCAAGTCACGACCAGAAAGACGACCTAGAGAGGCAAAAACAGGTTCTTGAAAGCTATTGCGCAGCGCAGGGTTGGACGTTTGAACTTGTTTCTGATCTTGGCTCTGGCATGAACTACCACAAACGCGGCCTTCAAAAACTCTTAAACGAGATTATTTCTGGCAACGTAGGGCGGCTTGTCTTGAACCACAAAGACAGGCTCTTGCGCTTTGGGGCAGAACTGGTTTTTGCTATCTGCGAAATCAAAAATGTTGAAATTGTCATTCTCAACAAGGGCGAAGATACAAGTTTTGAACAAGACCTTGCAAATGACGTTTTGGAGATAATCACAGTCTTTTCAGCGCGGCTTTATGGGGCGCGGTCAAAGAAAAACAAAAAGCTGATTGACGGTATAAAGGCGGCGGCGGAGGCGGCTAAGTAATGCTTCTCGCCCATAAAATCGCCCTCAAACCAAACAATAAACAGGCAACTTATTTTGCCCGCGCCTCCGGCACTGCCCGCTTTGCTTATAATTGGGCTTTGACCGAGTGGAAACGTGAGTTTGAAGCGGGCGGTAAGCCTTCCGAAGTGTCATTGCGCAAGAGCCTTAACGCGGTCAAACGAGAACAATTTCCTTGGATGTTTGAGGTTACGAAGTGCGCCGCACAGGAATCCATCATCAACCTTGGCGTTGCTTTTTCAAACTTCTTCCGCGACTGTAAGAAGCCGAAGGCACAAGGCCGCGCCAGATACCCACGCCCTAAAAAGAAGGGTGTTCATGACAGCTTTTGCGCCGCCAATGAAGCAGGGACATTCCGTTGCGAAGGCAAGCGGATAAAGCTTCCAGTTATCGGTTGGGTAAGGCTGCGGGAGGCGTTGCGTTTTGTTGGAACACCTAAATATGTAACCGTTTCCCGCGAAGGCGATAGGTGGTTTGCTTCAATTCTTGTCGATACGGCGGCACCAGCCAAAGCACAGCAACCCGCCGTCGCCGTGGGTGTTGATCTTGGCATAGCTGATTTTGTTACGCTGTCGCGGCCTCTGGATGGGCAAAAGAAATTTAAGGGTGCAAAGGCGCACAAAGCCTTGCTTGCCCGTTTGCGCCGCTACAATAGGGCACTTTCCCGCAAGAAAAAGGGTTCCGTCAATCGTAGTAAGGCACGCGTGCGCCTTGCCCGATTACACGCGCGGATTACCAATATCCGCAAGGACAGTTTGCACAAACTTTCGACGGCCTTAGTCAAGAATTTTCAAGTCGTCGGCATTGAAGATTTAAACGTATCCGGCATGTCTAAAAACCGCTGCTTGGCGCGGGCGATCATGGATGAAGGCTTTCGCGCCTTCCGTTCCATGCTGGAATACAAGGCCAAGCTTTACGGCGCTCGCGTCGTCGTCGCGGACAGGTTCTATCCTTCGTCCAAGACGTGTTCTTGCTGCGGTTCTGTTAAACAAAGCCTTTCTCTTTCAACGCGGACATTCGTTTGCGGCGATTGTGGCGCGGCGGTTGATCGGGACGAAAACGCGGCGCAAAATCTCGAATTTATCGCCGTAAGCTCTACGGTGTCAGCTTGTGGAGAGGAACGCTCTGGCGCGGTTCGTAAGAGCCGCGTGAAACGAGCCTCGAAGAAACAGGAAGTTAGCAGCAAAATTGCCTGTGCGTAAGAATGCTTACGGATGGATAATTTCGCGTAGGTCTAATGGAGCGGTTTCGTATCTGATAATGGCTGCGCAACGCTGAACGATGGCGTCATCAATGTCATCTGGACGGTTCGTTGTCATGAACATCAGGAGTTCGAAATATTCCAGAACACGGAGAAATTCAGCGACGATCGCGTTGCGGTTAATATCGTCATTATTTTTCAAGCTCATTGCACGTCGTCTTATTGAGGACTTGAAGCGAGACTTGGAGGCTCATTTTAAATGTCTTTCAAATTGTTTTATATCATTTATTTTCTAATATATTATTTTATAAATTTCAATACTTTAAATATAAAATATTTTTTATTTAAACTTTTAAATAATAATTTATTTAATTTTTATTAAAACGATTTTTTAAAAATATAAAAGCCCGCCAGGTTAGACTGACGGGCTTTTGAGAATTTATGAATGGTTGGAATTATGGTTCTAGGCCGAGAACTCTGATTTGTTCATCGCTCAATGAATTCATTGTTTTTCTCTTGAGTCTTGTGTCGCTTGCGTAATTCATCATCTTCACATCGAAATCATCTTTTTCTCTTCTGATATAATCCAAATCGTAATATCCCCCCTTTTCGATCAAGTCAGAAGCCTTCATGATCTCTTTGATATCTGTTTTTCTTTCTGAATATTCCATTTCATTGTAATAAAATGTTTTATTCCAAATATTTACTTTGATTATCTGATCCATAAAGTTTTTCACTTTATATTCGATATAATCTTTAGCTTCTTTGCCTCCAAATCGATAATAATTGGAGCCTGTCATTTCTCTGATCAGAGAATGAAGCATTGCGTTTCTAGTCAACACAAGCTGCATTGCTTTCATAAAGATCTGAGGGCGCTTCTTTTCCAGAGATTTCATCTCGGATTCACGGGCTGCCTTCTCAAGAAGTCGACCATGTTCTTTCTTGATCAGATTATTGATAACGTTGCTTTTAAAGCTCTTCGTAGTCATTTTACCATCCTTTAAGATTGGTTTTGGGTTTACATTTCAGACTTTATACAGCCAGGATCTATATCCTGTCCAAAGTCGGATTTATGAGTGGTAGGATCCTGGAGTTCCGTTCTCTTTTCTCCGATAACCAACTCTTTACCAAGAGCAATTTTGTATTGTTCTTTGTAAATATCCGGCCAATTATCATAAGTTAGAACACAATCCATAAATACAATATAGTCCCTAATTGAGAAATCAGAAACACGTGCCGATGTGTTTCCCGTATAGATTTTGCGATCAAGATCTTTGAAAAATGATCTTGTTTTATCGCATTTCCATGCTTCTATTTTACTCATTTTGCATATCTTTTCATTTTAAGGTTCAACATTTTTTGATTTAAAATGTTCACATTCCTGGAGCGTTGGATGTGTTTTCCTGTTCTATCGCTTTTGTATTAGAGATTTTGGCATTAATTGTATTTTGGATGATCTCGGGCATATTTTTCATAAATTCGTGGTTAAACGAAAACATAATATTATTGTTCAAATCCCACCAAAAATCTGTCCTGATCTCGTTTTCTTTTTCAATATAGTCTTGCATTTTCATTCTTTTTGAACGGACATATTTAACTTCACGATCGTCCATAGCTTTACGTGTCAGCCTTGGCTTCAAGCTCTTTTCCAAATCGACAATTTCTTTTGTCCGCACCTTATATTCAACGATATCACGTAAAAACTCTTGATATCTTTGAGCGTTCTCTTCTGGTGTTCCTTCAGGAAAACAACCGAATATAACCAGGCTATTCATATCCCGATCAACAAAGTTATCCAGAGTAATCATCTGGACTTTACCTGCTTTGAAATGCTCTATCAATTCTTTCAAACTTTTTGAGAGAATTCCAAATTCGAATTCTGAACTACCCATATACTCGTAGTTCAAAACGCTATCAATCGTTAACCCAATATCCGGATTTTTTGCAAAAGGATGCTTGTTTATCTGGCATCTTTGAATCATAAAAGGCTGTTCCATTTTTATATTCTATTAGTATTAGTTTAACTCTGGTTTGTTTTCGTTATTTTCTGATTTTTCTTTTGCCCGCAAATATTCTTTGAATTTAATCGAATTTTCAATAATTTCTGGCATTTGATTCATTAAATTATGATCGAATGACATTATTACTCCATTCTTTAAATCCCACCAAAGATCACAAAACGTCTTATTTTCTTCTTTAATAAACTGATCTGTGTCCATTCTGTTTCTACGAATGTAGTTCAGATCTGCCTGTGACAGATTTTCTTTTGTTTTTCTTGGTTTAAAATGTTTTCCCATATGGACTGAAGATTTCGGATGGATTTCATTATTGATCATTTTAATAATGAATTCTTCATAATTGATAAAATTATTATTATCTTTGGCAAAAGGGCCGAACATAAACATATTATTATTGTCTCTGTCGATAATTTTCTGAGATTTTACAAGTAGCATAGATTGGGTTTTGGCCAAATTTTCAATATTGCAAAACGCATTATAGATCGCGCCGTGTTCAAATTCTGCGCTTCCCATATAATCAAGACGAAAAACGTCGACGGTTATTAATCCAATATCCAAATTTTTCGCGACAGGATTTTTAATAATCGTGCATCTCTGGATTAAATTAGGCTTACTGATCATAACTTATTCTCCTCAACCTTTAGGTTCTAATGATTGTTCTTCTGAGGGCTGAAAATCAAGTTTGCCTTCAGCAATCATATCTATTGCGATTTTTTCAATCAGTCCTTTCGCTAGCTTTAATTCATTTGAAGAATATGGAAGTTGATAACTCAAATCGGCGGCAATTTTCTTGATATGGCCGTCTACCATTACACCGGTATTATCAAATGCACTCATTTCGACACATATCGCTTTGATATTTTCGCGGATATATGCTTTTGCTATGGAGATATTATCTTCTTGTTTTGGCATTTTCATCTTTTCATTTTTCATATAGAAGGTGAATTGCTGCTTGTTTTTAAGTTATCGGCGAAAGCTCCGCATGAGAAATCGATTTTTCCTTCATCGTTTACATAAAGATCGTTTTCTCCGAATTGTTTCGACAGTTCAGTCAATTTACTGGCTGCTGGTTCTTCCCATTTGCCGTCCCAGAAGCCCGCTCCATGACCGTTTCTGGTAAGCCAAAAATCGTGCCCTGCCTGGGGAAGACGATCTTCGGAAATCATGTCGCCAGCCATTTCAACGAATTTTTCGCAGTCTGATTTGACGACAGACAAAGCTTCTGGAGATAAATGTCTGAATGTGTAATTTTGATCAAAAGGTTCTTCGTATTCATCGATAGATGAAAACAGCATGGCTTCAACATAAGCACTTTCGAAATTGTTTAATTCAGGATCCTGTTCAAGCGTATTTGCTATCTGAAGGTATTCTGTCATGTCTGAAAGTTCAGTCATTAACTCATTTTGCTTTTCAGGGGTTGAAGCTTTCAAGTTTTTCTTAAGGTCTTCAATGTATTTCAAACATTCCTGACGATGGCTCTCGTTTTGTGGCAAGCCATCCACATCAAAACCATACATGCATGCTCCAGGATCGCCATTTGTCATGAATGACCCCCATGAAGCTGCAGTTTGCCAAAATTTCGTTGGTGTCATCATGGTATTTTAACCTTTAGGTTCGATTTTTTCTTCCTGCGCAGGAATAGGTTCCCAACCGTCTGCTGCAGGGTGTGCCAAAGCCATATTTTCAGGCTCTACTTCCATATCAAAAAAGAACCGCCCGAAATTATGATCTGCTGATTTTAAACCTTCGTGCCCATAATAAATCATCCACTCAGTTATAGCATCCGTGGCAAAACTTGGTCTACCACCGACCTTAAGGCAATTGTTTATCTGTTTATTCGTTGCGTTTGAAAACCACGGCTTTACATCTACATAAAAAGAATCTCCCGCATAAGGAATGGCAAGAGCAGGGATTTCCATCTTTTCCGGCGAAGGAGCAATTAAACGATAAGGAATTTCTGAAATATTTATTTTCGCAACATCTAGACCATTATCAAAATCAAAATATTGATCTTCAATCAAACTTTTCGTCTCGATACGATGTTTTTCAACGTTATAATCAAAATATCCTTCAATAAGATCATTTATCTTGATTAAAATAGAATTTTCTACAATAGAAGCGGCATATGCAATCGGAGCTTCTATTTCTGCGCAAAACGAATATTCAGGTTCATTTGTTTCTTTATTTAAGATAGAAATTTCATAAAACCATAAATTTGTAAGATCTGCCTCTTTTAATGAGGTGTTTTCACTACCCTCATTATCGGGCGATATAACAAAATTCGGGTCATATTCGATAATGACATTTGGATATTTTGATTTAACCATATGTATGAAACCGTCGATATTTATATCTCCCGATTCAAATGCGTAGGATCCGCCAACCGTCCCCGTTTTATCCACAGAGGCTTCAACATGTTTCCGATCAGACCATGAAAGCATATCACATGCCCCGCCACGGCGGTCTGCCATATGTGCGATATCACAAGAAAATATCTTTAAAATATCCCGATTTATTTGGCCGTCATCACCATAATGATCGAGCGTTGTACGTAGGGAAACACTCACATTAACATGGTCGCGATCAAAAGGAAATTTTTCCATGGTTGGCCTCCATTCTGAAAAAATATCATAGCATAAAAAAAAGAAACCTGAAAAAGTAACCTCAAAACGCTTTGTAAAAATATTTATACAAAAGTGTATTATAAAATATAGTTGAAAATAAATACTTTTTATAATATAATACTGCAAGTCTTTTGATCATATTTTGAAAGTAAAATCAAATGATCGACCCTTCAGTTGTTACCAGTCTCCAGGCTCTTCATATCATCAATCATATAGACAGTTTGAATATGGACATCTTGCATGCTGCTGGTGTGAGCAACCAGGTTCATTTTTCGATCTTGAAAAGATTGATCTTAATCGTCGCATCATTAATCGGCGGTTCTATCGGCTACATATTCTATTCGATGTTTGCTGAAGACAACGTATTCTACAAAATTTTTGATATTTCATTTGGTGCTTTAATAATTTTCGGCTATGTGCAAAATGTGGTTGAATCCATAACAAAATAGGTTTACATTTCATAACATCATACCATGCAAACCATATCAACCAAATACACCGTTTCAGACGAAGATAAAAATTCTATCCTAAGATGGAAATCAATTTACTCGTCCATCGTCAGATCAGCCTATACAATATCAAAATCTAACAATATTCAAGATATCAAACAAATCGTCGACCAACGCTTTCAGCCAACCAATATCGGATCCTGGTTGATCCATATGGGCGTGCGAGAAGGTCTCGATATCAGATCAACACATGAAAATAAAAAAATAATCTTCGGTGGTAAAAAAGATTTTATTCGTCGACAAAAAAATTTGATTACAAATGAAGAATAGCGGCTGAAACGCCTAAGACCTCTGTTCTCCAGCGGTGAAACTCGATATTCTGGGAATCGAATTTTCAGACTTTCGGAAGATGGATCCATTTGTTTTATGACCATCAATCGGCAGACCATTGAGCTGAGGTTGGCCGATTTAAAAGGTAATTGGGGTAAATTAATCAGACAAATCTCCATTTTGGCCAAAGCCAATGAAA
>Ga0315298_1000924_pt1 | contig 55784 bp, 52 predicted proteins | sample WHS_1_MG_FD_203077 | JGI IMG/M metagenome (GOLD analysis project Ga0315298, IMG submission 203077) | Extremophilic microbial mat communities from Washburn Hot Springs, YNP, Wyoming, USA - WHS_1_MG | ecosystem: Environmental > Aquatic > Thermal springs > Hot (42-90C) | place: USA: Wyoming... | reverse complement strand
TTGTTGAGAGTGGCCATCACCTGCCCGGTGTTGCCCTTCGTCATCCACGTCCGATCCTCGTGGAAGGTGACATCCCGCCGCCAGACGTCTCCGAAGACCGCCGAGATCAAACACCCTCTCATCCAGACCATCCTCTAGCTGAACAGCGAACGGTGTGGTAGACTTCATCATGGCCTCCTCTGGTTGAACGTCTTCGGGTATGATGGAATCATATCCGAGAGAGGCCACTCTTGTCCTCCCTTGCTCTTACGGTACCTAGCCACCTCTTCCGTCTATCTCCTTGCCCCTCCCTCGCCTGCTAACATGAGAAAGGCCTGTCTTGAACAGCGCTTGCGTTGACAAGGGAAAGAACACCCCTCTATAATTGGTCGGCCCTCATGGCCAATCCGCTGACTTGCACTTGCAGCGTGGATTCTGTCCTACCCTTGGCGAGCATCTCTGCGCGTGCCCACATGCGCGATGGACTACGAGCGGGCCCCCGCGTTACGCTGGTGGACAGGCAGGTGGGCATGCCATAGGAGTATCCAATGGAGCAGGTTATTGGCTGAGACAGGTCTGAGCGACAGGTTGAACTGGCAGGTGCTGGGCGACAGACGAGTGCTGGTATCTCTCATGATCTTGGCTGGCGCCACGGCCAGCGTTGCCGGAGGCGTCCTTACGGCGGCCGTATCGCCAGTGGCTGGAGTGGCCGTGGTGGTCGGTGTGGGAGCGGGTTTGGCCATGCTGGCCAACACGCAGGTCGGGTTAATCGCCTTTATCTGCATTGCCTATCTTTTGCCGTTCGCTGTGCTCCCAGTACCCATTGGTGGCGTCAAACTGACCTTCGTCGACGCGACGCTGAGCACCCTGCTCGCCGTGTGGATCCTTCGTCTGCTGGCCAGGCCAGAGCAGCGGCTGATTGGATCGCCACTTGACGCTCTTGTCTGCATGTTTGTCGGCCTCGCTGTGACATCCTTTGTCATCGGCGTCAACTCGGTCACGGCTGAGGCGGCCCGCTTCTTCCTGAAGACGATCAACAGCATTATCTTCTTCTTCAGTGTGACCAACTGTGTGAGGAGCCGAGCGCAGCTGGTTCAGGTGACCAGAGCACTGCTAGTTGCCGCTGCTGGCGCTGCGGCGCTCGCCCTGATTCTATACTTCATTACGCAGTCCATGGCCATTCAGCTACTAAGTACCTTGCGGGTGCTAGGCTATCCCAGTGGCCCGGGAGTGTTGCGCTTTATCGCCGGCACCAAGACACTGCGGGCGATCGGCACTAGTATCGATCCCAACGTCCTCGGAGGCATGCTGGTGCTGGCCACGCCGATGGCCATCGCCCATCTTTTCGGGAAGACGCCGGCGCTGCCGCACCGCTTCCTAGCGCCGATGGTCGCAGCGATGATCCTAGCTCTGGTACTCACCTTCAGTCGCAGTTCGTGGATCGGCGTCATCGCGGCGGTTCTGTTCTTGGCTACACTGCGTTATCGCCGGCTGTGGATCGTTTGCGTCCTGTTTGCCATCGGCCTGTATTTGCTGCCACAAGGCGAGGTGATCCTCGGAAGGATGGAGTCGGGCATCATGGTACAGGATCAGGCGGCCGCGATGAGAATGGGTGAATACAAGGATGCGCTACGCCTGATCGCCAGCTATCCATGGTTTGGCGTCGGGTTTGGGAGTGCTCCCACCATCGATTTATATATCGGGGCAAGCAGTGTCTATCTTTTGATCGCGGAGGAGATGGGGCTCATCGGGCTCGGTTCCTTCTTGGCGATCGTGATCGTCTTGCTAATCTATGCCTTGCGGGCTATCCCCAAGATCGCTGACCCCCGCTTGCAGACCCTTCAGCTCGGCGCCTTGGCTGGTTTGGTAGGATCTTTGGTCGCCGGCTTCTTCGATCACTACTTTTTCAACCTCTACTTTCCGCATACAGTGGCCCTCCTCTGGCTCTTTGCCGGTCTGACGGTAGTTGCGACCAGATTGGGCACAGAAGCGCCGCGCCCATTAAGCGCACGGGCGTAGAGACTGTTTGATCCCCGACGTGGCCAATAATTGCCATTGATTTGGAGCAGGAATGGAGAGAGACACGGCCAGTGCTGATGGTATAATGGGAGGCAATGGAACGGGGGCAGCGCGCGGCGTGTCACAGCGTGGCGCTTCCATTTCCGATATTCACGTGCTACAATGTCGCAAGATGCCAGCCGACGCCGCATGAGGTGAGAGATGGCGAAGACGACGCTGCGAGCAGCCGCGAAGACAGACAATGGCAGAGTGCGGGATCACAATGAGGATACTGTAGCTCTGGGTGAACCCAAGGACGAGGCTGAGGCCCGCTCGAAGGGCTACCTTCTCCTCGTTGCAGATGGAATGGGCGGACACGCCGCCGGTGAAGTCGCTTCGAAGCTTGCCGCAGAGACGATCCTGGAGGAATACTACCGCGAATCGTCTTCAAATGTAAGGGAGTGTCTTGACCGAGCCTTTAAGATCGCCAACGAGCGGATCTTCCTGCAGGGAGAGGAACGGCACGGACAAGCCGGCATGGGCACTACGTGCGCGGTAGTGGTAGTGCGAGGCGACATCGCAGAGATCGCCCACGTGGGGGACAGCCGCGTCTATCTGATCAGGGAAGGTAAGATCAGGCAACTGACCGAAGACCATAGCTGGGTGCAGGAACAGGTACGGGCCCACATCCTCGATCCTCAAGAGGCCAAGAACCACCCAATGCGCAATATTATTACCCGTGCTCTTGGAAACGCTCTTGAAGTCGCGGTCGAGTATTCCTCCCTTGCCCTGAAGAACGGCGATAGTTTGCTCCTCTGTTCAGATGGTTTATCCAGCATGGTCGACGACGATCAGATCAAGCGGACGGTCATAGACGAGCCGGACTTGGAGCACGCCTGTGGGTCGTTGATCGCGGCGGCGAACGAGAATGGCGGGGCTGACAACATCAGCGTGGTACTGGCCAGGGTGGAGCAGGAAGAATCGCCGGAGGACACGATGCCTATGTTGGTCGCACCGCCGATGACTAGTTCTCCAGATGAGAAGCTAGAACATACAGCGCCAATGGACATCGGCGGCATCGCTGCGGGAGTGAGAAGCGCAGATGAGGCGTCCGGTACAATAGCAGAGGGCACGTCGGAAGACGCGAAGTGCGTCGTGCCGGCAGTTAGAGATATGAAGGAAGCTAGTGCCATCCCGTCCGGCGGCAAGGCACCGTTGATCAAACCTTTGGTCCAGCCAGAACAACACCGGCCTGCTGCGTCTGCACTCCCAATGAAGAAGCCCAGAGGTACACGCCTGAGCTGGGTCGCCTTCTTCGCCGTGCTGCTCGGCATCGTCCTCATCAGCCTCATCGCAGGCGGCATCATTCTCTACCGGGGCACTGGTCCGAATAAGGGAAACGTGGCTCCTCCACAAGCCACCGTCGGTCAGGCGGGGATCGCGCCGCCTACGCTCCCAAGCGGCATACTGCCCTCGGCCTCCGCGCCAGCCATAGCCACGAGCACTGCCGGTCAAAGCGGAGGCTCCGCGGCTCCGCCCGAGACGCCGGTCGCGGGTCCTCCCAGTCCACGAAGCTCAGTGATAGGACCGCGGATGGCTACTGCTCTGGCCGATATTACGTTGTACGCCGAGCCAAACCTCAGTTCACCGATCGTGACATCGTCAATCAAGAAAGGGGATAGGCTGCTACTCGTGGATAGTGCCGCTGGGGAGACTGTAAGAGATTACCTTGGCTCCAATCAGACTCCAACTGGGGCGAAGTGGTTTATCGTGACCACCACGGTCAACCTTGTGCCGGTGCGCGGCTGGGTGCCTGCCCACTGGGTACTGGAAGAGCGAGACTGAGTGGTTTAACGGATAACCGGCTAGACCCCGCGGAGAAATCCGACGCCCGCACAGCCAAAGTAGATTGCCAGGAAAATGAGGGCCAAGCCACAGAAGCCCAAGATCCCTCGGTAGATAGCGACGCTGAAGAAGCGGCGCCCCGCGCTAACCAGGAAGCTGACCATGCTGTACCACGTCAGGTCGGCCAAGATATGTCCGGAGTAGAAGGCCACTAGACCGGGTATCCCAAACTTGAGAGCCGACGTCACATATGCCGCGCCCACGGTTGCCCACCAGATGACCCAATAGGGATTGGAGGCGCTGGTGAAAACCCCGAGGACGACAGGGCCCTTCTTGCTGCCGCCGGTGGTCGGCGTCGACAGATCAAGCGAGATGCGCTTCCCGATCACATCACGCATGAGTGAGGCGCCCATCCATAGCAAGAACGCACCCCCCAACAGCGCGATGGTCGCCCCGGCAATGGGGCTAGATACAAGTTGCGTCAAACCAAGGGTCAGCCCAATGACCACCAGCACCTCGAGGACTCCGTGTCCCAAGACGACAAGTGGCCCCACCAGGAAGCCCCTCTTGGCGCTCTCGACGACGACCATGCTGAGAACCGGGCCGGGGGTTAGCGCGCCGCTGTAACCGACGATCAGGGCTCCGACGAAGAGCAGGGCAAGGTCCTGGACAGGCAAGGGTTTCTCCTCAAATCATCCTGATCTGGCAGGCATTGGTACTGGACCGCCACACCGCGCTGGGTCTGTCCCTCAGGGCGACCTCCAATTTCAAGCTGGTGATGCCTGCAAGGTCGAGGTAATTCGACACGACCCGCAGCGCCAGCTTCGGCGTGTTGTTCACCTCCGAGAGATGAGCCAACCATACCGTTTTGGGTTCGTCGGTGGCCACCTGTTCGAGGAGTTGGGCGGCCTGTAGGTTGGAGAGGTGTCCATTGTTGCCGAGGATGCGTGCCTTCAAAGGCATTGGATACGGGCCGTTGATCAGCCGCTCCCGGTCGTGGTTGGCTTCGACGACCAGGAGGTCGGCCTGTGCTAGGGACGCGGCGACTGCAGGCGAGGGAACCCCCAAATCCGTGGCCAGACAAATCTTCCCTGCCAAATGAGTGATCAAGTATCCAACTGGGGCTGCAGCATCGTGTGATATGGCGAAGCTGGTGATCGAGACGTCGCCAAGCGTCAGCTCTTGTCCAGTAGCAAGTGATCGACCGTGAATGGGACCAACTGCCATTTCCGCCGCCGCAAGGGTAGCCTCGTTGGCAATTACCGGCAGCCCGTAGCGTCGGGAAAGGGTACCCAACGACTGCACGTGATCCGAGTGTTCGTGCGTGAGCAGGATCGCTGCTAGAGAGGCGGGTTCCACGCCAAAGGCCCGCAAATGGCCGACAATGCGGCGCGCCGAGATCCCGCAATCGACGAGAATGCTTACCTCTCCGGCCCGCAGCAGGTAGCAGTTGCCGCTGCTGCCGCTGGCCAGACTACACAGACTAAGCACCGTCTACCCCTGAAGTCGACTCTCCTCCCAAGCCAAAGAAGGTATGGTCAAGGATATCATCATTCTGGGGTGCGCTGCAAGTCGGGCAGGAGATGCAGGGGTGACGCAGCCGCACGCGCTCGCGATGCCGCCAGCACGGCGAGGAAGAACAGGAACATCCTCTCCACATCTACTCGGTCGTGATCTTAACAACCTCCTGACACCATCTTCATCGGGTCTAAATATCCACTTGCTATATTTAAATCGCGGGTTGAGAGAGAAAGACCCGGCTTCCCACCCCAGTTTCTCATAGAAAGGAGGTGATACCCAATGCGTAAGAAGCTACTGATACTTGGGGGAACGCTCGGGGCTGTGCTCTTGATCGGGGCGTTCACCTTCGGTGCTGCCTTCGCCGCGAACCCTACGCCAACACCGACGAATCAGCAAAACGCGTTCTTGGCTAAGGTAGCCTCGATCCTCGGGATCGACCAGCAGAAGCTGCAGGACGCCTTCACCCAGGCCCGACTGCAACAGATCGACGATGCCGTAGCAGCGGGTAAGATAACCCAGCAGCAAGGCGAGTGGCTGAAGCAGGGCATACAGCAGGGGTACATCGGCAAGAGCTTCGGCTTTGGACATCGCGGCCACTGGGGCGGCTTCCTAGGCGGCAAGTCGAAGGGCTCGACGACGACACCGACCCCGTCCTCTGGCAGCTAACCTTAAAAGGATTGCGTAGTCCCAATCGCATTCTGCAGGCACCTGGAAGGTAGGGGCGTGAGAATGTCGCCCCTACCAAGTACCAGGACTGACACTGCATCGGCAAAGCAACTGGCAGGCCGCTGGGAGTGGAGCGACAACGACTGTTCTCCTCCGCCCGGAGGGAAAGACGATGGCGAGAGTGCTAATAGTTGGACCGGATATCCGTTCTAGAATCAGGCTGGCGTCTGCATTGATGCGAGCCGGCTTCTTGATTAGGTACGCGACCAACGAGGAACAGGCACGGGAGGTGGCCGTGGACTGGCAACCAGACCTAACTCTGCTCGGACCGGCGAACCTCAACGAACTGGCACTACAGAGCGGTACGCTTCGGCGCGATCTGAAGGCGCCGCTTATCGCCATCGGCTCACCCAGCGAAGGAACAGATGCCCTTGTAGCTGTGCTCAACGCCGGAGCCGACGATTACCTTTCAACAGCCACTAGTCCGGAGGAGGTGGTTGCCCGCGTCCGAGCGATCCTACGCTGGAGACCCGAGGCCGCCAAGGAAATGGACCCTCCTGAGACTCTGTCATCGCCTGAGCTCGACGCGATGGCAACTGAAAGCGATGCGGACGTGCGGAAATCCACTTCCCACCGAATCCAAGCTCAGGAACCGGGTAGCGCAAGGGATACTCTGGCTACTCAGTCCACGCCGCGGTGGGCTTCGACCGCTCGGGAGATGCCCCGGCGGGCGGCATCGTTCGCCGGTCGATGCATGGCTAGGATCGTTGCCCATGATCTCGTCCATCATTAGCACGGCATCACCGGGGCAGTGAGGTTGAGACTACCTCAGAGCCTAGGGTGTGGAACGGGCGCCCGCCCTTGGGGGAAACGGTGATGAGGCTGTGCCACAAGGGTTACCTCATCAGCGACACCCGCGCTCGGGAAAACGGAACTGAGAATAGCTACTAGCGCAGAAGGGACCACGAACACAATGAGAAGACCATCCAGACACCTCACAATTCTAATCGTAGGCCTGCTATTCTCGATCGGAGTCGGGTACTTGGGCTACCATCGCTTCTTCAGTGCCGAAGCGGCGACGGATGCGGGCCATACCCAGACTGTCACCGTCCAACGCGGGTCACTGGTTTCTACCGTAACCACTACCGGCAGCGTAGTTGCCGGCCAACAAGCGAAGCTTGCTTTTGATACAAGTGGCCGCTTGCAAAGCATTTCGGTAAACGCCGGCGACCTGGTTAGCAAAGGGCAGGTGCTGGCCCAAATCGACGCCTCGGGCCTGGAACGGAATGTGGCGCAGGCCGAGTCGACCCTGCGCGCCAGCGAATTGAAGCTGCAGCAATTGCAAACGGGGTCCACAGCGAACGATCTGGCTGCTGCACAGGCAAACTATGATGCAGCCGTAGCTAAGCTGCAGCAGTTGCAGGCCGGCCCGAATCCAGACGAGATCGCGGCGGCCCAAGCTACGTACGACGCCGCCGTGAGCCAACTGAACACCCTAAAAGCAGGTCCGACGGCAGATGACCTCGCCAGTGTGCAAGCGGCACTGGAGAAAGCCAAGGTGGCCCTACAGAGCGCTCAAACGGCGTATGATCGCGTCGGGTGGCGCGGTCCCAACGACCCCCAGGCGAGCGCGGCAGCCGTGACCCTGCAGCAGGCCACCGCCGACTATCAGGCCGCGTTGTCTGTCTATAATCAGAAGACCGCCGGTGCAACCCCTGACCAACTGGCCTCGGCCGAAGCGGCCGTACTTGCGGCTAAGGCCGCGCTTGACCAGAAGAAGCAAGGCGCCACCGCGGAGGAACTGAAATCGGCCGAGGCCGCCGTGGCCAGTGCGAAGGCCGCGCTGGAGGCCAAGACTACAGGCGCCACCGACACGGACATCGCCCTAGCACAGGAGACGGTTAAGCAGTCCCAGATCGCATTGGAGACGGCGCAAGCGAACCTCGACGGTGCAACGCTTAGAGCGCCATTCGACGGCATCATTGCGAGCGTGAGCGGCAACGTAGGCGAACAGGTCAGCTCCGGCACTCCCATCGTGACGCTCATCGACCCGACGACGGTGCGCGTCGATACTACGGTGGACGAGTCCGACATCGCCAAGGTAAAAGTGGGTCAGGATGCAGTCCTGACGATCGACTCCCTGCCAGGCGTCAGTCTGCAGGGGAAAGTTGTTTCCATCGCTGGTTCGGCCACCGTTTCTTCGGGGGTAGTAACATATGTGGTGTCTGTGGGGCTCTCGACGCCCAACGATGGCACGCTGAAGGAGGGCATGACGGTGGCCGCCACAATTACCGTCGCCAGTAAGGACAATGTGCTGATGGTGCCTAGTCGTGCCGTCAAGACGTCTGGAAGGAACCGCGTCGTAGAGGTAGTGGTCAACGGGAAGACCGAGCAACGCACAGTGCAAGTAGGACAATCGAACGACCAGTACGTCGAGATCACCGATGGGTTGCAGGAAGGCGACCAGGTCTTGATCACGGCAACGACCGCGGCGACGACACAGATGGGCAACTTCGGTGGCACTGTAGGTGGCGCCATGCCCGGGTTACCAATAGAGCCGCCTCGCTAGGGCGGTTCCAGCGGGACACGGCTCCGACCAGACTGGGGCCTGGAGACTCGCCCCTACCAGACGGCTTCCCATCTAACGGTCTCGATGCCGTTAGGTGTTTTCGATAGCGGCCACCGGCACAAGCCTCTCGGTGCCGGTGGCTTGCACGGACTCTAGGCAACAACATGCCGGTCTCCAGCGGAGCACTTCCTAGGTTGCCTCTTCACTGCGATCTTCACGTCTCTCTTACAGCGTCTTAACAGGATCTTCAAATCTGCTCGATATAGTTCAGGGCGCAAGGAGTGACTAAGACCCTCTGGATCGGCTAAAGAACCCTTGTTTCTCACGGACGATATTGCCAAGGAAGGCGAGACCTGATAGTATCACGTCGGCGAACTGACCGGCCAGCATACTGGCCGCAGGTAGCTCTGCGTTTTCGACTGCAGGAGTCGAGGACGTCCTGTGGATTGCAGCCTTCAGGGGGTTTTCCGTGCCCCGTTGGGTCACCATTGCCGATGAAGGGGGCAGCCGCATTTTTCAAAGTAACGACAGGGGCCTGGATTCCGTCCTTAGGGCGAAAGACGGAATGACCGGAGCTTGGGTGATGAGGTGGGCGTATCCTCCTGGCTGATGAGGTGGGAATATGGCCGTTGACGCGCAACAGTCGCATGCGAGGGGCGCCACGACCAGGCGACGCCCGCGGAGGCAAGGGCTAAGGCTGACTACCCGGATCGCGATCTTGCTTCTAGCCCTGGTGGGTAGCACTGGGCTCGGCTACGCGGGGTATCAGCGGTTTGCGCCGACTGCACCTTCGATGCCCCAGACCAGTACAACCCCGGTGCGCAGAGGTACGATTACTGCGACCATCAATCTCGCCGGTTCGACGGCAGCCATGTCCCAGTCTCAACTCAGCTTCGAAACGACTGGCCGCTTGGCGGAGTTGCTGGTGAAGGTGGGAGACAGCGTCAAGACCGGAGATGTCCTGGCCAAGGTCGATACCGCGGACCTAGAGCTTCAGGTGTCCCAGGCACAGGTGGCACTGGATCAGGCCAAGGTGAAACTAGATCAGCTAAAGGCCGGTCCTAGCGCAGTCGATCTGGCCGCCGCTCAGGCAACTTATGACAACGCCGTAAACAAGTACAACGAGGTCAAGGCCGGACCAAAGCCTGAGGATGTGGCCGCCGCTCAAGCCGCGGTAAGGGATGCTGAGGTAGCTCTTGCCAACGCTCAAGACAATCTAATTGTGGTGCAAAAGAGCGCCACGGTATCCAAGGATCCAAGGGATCGGCAGAACGAGGCCAACTGGTACGAAGCACGGTATGGCGAAACCCTGGCCAAGTTTAACCAGAATCAAGCGACTCAAGCAGATCTTGATCGGGACTACAACAACTTGATGACCGCCAAAGAGCGTCTGGACGCTGCGTTGGCGGCCGCACGGCTAGCTCTAAGCAAGGCGCAGAACGACGTGGACAAGGCCAACACCGCCTTGAGCACCGCGAAGACCAACCTCGCGACGCTGTTGCAGGGGCCGACACCGGAGGAATTGAAGGCCGCCGAGGCGGCCATGCTTACGGCGCAGGCGCAACTTGAGGCCAAGACCAATGGAACTTCGGCTATAGACATCGCTGCTCAGGAAGTAGCCGTTCGTCTCGCCGAGTCTGCTCTCCGGCAGAAACAGCTCCAGCTTGAAAAGGCTACCCTCCGTGCGCCGTTCGACGGCGTCATCGACAGCATCGGTGTCAGTCTCGGACAGCAAGTATCAACCTCGGCCACCGCGATCACGATCGTGAACTTGCAGCGCTTTCGGATCGACGCCCGGGTGTCCGAGAGTGACGTGTCCCGGATCACGGTGGGGCAGACGGCAGCCGTTACCCTCGAAGCGCTGCCGCAAGAGCGCCTGACGGCCAGAGTAACGTCCATCGTCGTCACGCCCGTCACTTCACAAGGCGTGGTGAACTACCCAGTGGTCCTTGAACTGGATCCCTCTAACGCGGCCGTGCGTCCTGGCATGACCGCCAATGTCGTGGTGGAAGTGGCGCGGGTCGAGGATGTGCTTCTCGTGCCTAACCGCGCCGTCAAGCAACAAGGCCGCAGCCGCACTGTCGACGTGATGGTGGACGGAAAGAAGGAAACGCGCACGGTCACCGTTGGCATGAGTAACGATCAGTACACAGAGATAACGGACGGTCTGAATGAAGGTGACCTGGTGGTCGTGACCGGCACAACAACGGCTGCACCCCGTGTACCGCAAAGCGGGGGATTTACTAGTCCTCAGCAGCGGGGACCAGGGTTTTGACGAGCTGGCAATGCGTCCTACGCAATACGTGGTGCGTGTTGCGATTGCGTTAGGGAGTCAAGGCCGTAGGCCTGATAACTGAGGGCTATTCGGTGACGATGGTAAAAATGGAACGTCAACCGGTGATCCAACTTAAAGACGTAACGAAAGTATACACAATGGGAAGTGTAGAAGTCCCGGCCTTACAGGGGGTGTCGTTGAACATCATGCCCGGCGAGATGGTGGCGATCATGGGGCCTTCTGGTTCGGGCAAGTCGACCTTGATGAACATTTTAGGCTGCCTGGACAAACCGACATCAGGGAGCTACGTGTTGAACGGCGAGGAAGTAGGTGATCTATCCGATGCTGAGCTATCGGAGGTGCGCAATCAGGAGCTTGGCTTTGTCTTCCAATCCTTCAATCTTCTGCCCCGAACGCCGGCCGTGGAGCAGGTCGAGCTGCCTCTAATCTACGCGGGCGTTGGCCGTCGAAGACGGCACGCGATGGCGGCTCTGCGGGCCCTAGGTTTGGCTGATCGCGCTCGCCACCGTCCCACCGAGCTGTCCGGTGGCCAGCAGCAACGGGTGGCGATCGCCCGGGCGATGGTGACGCAGCCCAGCATCATCCTGGCCGACGAACCGACGGGCAATTTGGACAGCCGGACAAGCCGTGAGATCATGGCGATCTTTCAGCGTCTCAATGCCGAGCATGGAATGACGGTCGTCTTTGTGACACATGAGTCGGATATCGCGGCCTACACCCGTCGGATCATCCATGTTTTGGATGGGCGCATCGTCGGCGACGAGCCAGTGGCCGAGCCGGCGCAGGCGAATACCAGCATGCCCCTGGAGCCTGAAGAACCGAGCACCGAAGCCGACGACGAAGACGCCTCCCTTTCGCTGCGAGAGATCATTCGCGTGCCGGAAGGATTGCGGGTTGCGGTACGAGCCCTAGCGGCCAACAAGCTGAGAACGGCGCTCACAACCCTTGGGATTGTGATCGGCGTGAGCGCTGTGGTGGCTTTGATGTCTGTTGGGATGGGAGCACAGGCGGCAATTACGAGGCAGATCGAGGGTATGGGCACCAATTTGCTCTTCATCAGCCCTGGCTCGGCCCAACAGGGGGGAGTGCGACAGGGCGCCGGCACCGCTGCCACCCTGACCCTAGAAGACGCCGAGGCCATCGCCGACCCGGCCAGCGTGCCCGGCGTCACCGGGGTGGCACCAGAGTCCCAGACCTCCGCCCAGGTGGTGGTCGGTTCGCAGAATACGAGGACCCGCATTGTGGGGACGACGGCCGAGTACCCAGAGGTCCGCAACTTCAAGACAGCGATGGGCACGTTCTTTACCCAGCAGGATGAGGACTCTCGGGGGCTTGTGGCAGTGCTCGGTAGCTCCGTTGCTGAAACCCTTTTCCCAGGTGAAGACCCCACTGGTCAGAACGTGCGAATCAACCAAATAACCTTCCGGGTGCTTGGAGTGATGGAGACCAAAGGCGCCCAGGCAATGGGCAACCAGGACGACGTGATCTTCGTTCCGATCACCACCCTGCAACAGCGCCTGCAGACCCAGCGCACGGCTTCCGGGAGTCACAACGTCTCCACGATCAGTGTCCAGTTGGCCAGCGCTAATCAGAAGGATGCTACGGTGGAGCTCATCGGCCAGTTGCTGAGAGAAAGGCACCGCGTCGCCCAAGACGATTTCACCATCCGCAGTCAGGAGGACATGCTTGCGACGTCTTCGGCGATCAGTCAGACCCTGGCGCTCGTGCTAGGGGCAATTGCGGGCATCTCGTTGGTGGTAGGTGGCATTGGTGTTATGAACATCATGCTCGTGTCGGTAACGGAGCGGACAAGAGAGATCGGTATCCGCAAAGCAGTGGGAGCCAAGCGATACCACATCGTGACCCAGTTCTTAGTGGAGGCGGCCCTCATGAGCATCCTCGGTGGGATCATCGGCATCTTGGCTGGAGTGGCTTGCTCCCAGCTTATTGGCAACCTCCAGCTTAGCAGCCAGACTCTCCGCACCGAAGTATCTCCCTCGATTCTGTTGTTGGCCTTCGGCGTCTCGGCCGCAGTGGGTCTGTTCTTCGGGATCTATCCGGCCAACCGGGCGGCCGGGCTTAATCCGATCGACGCTTTGCGCTACGAGTAGACGAGCTGATACTTATATGGTTGATTTGAGACTACCAGCGAAAGGGTCAGGCCTAGCGCCGCATACCCTGAGGTTCACCGCAAAGAAGATTGTCGCCGCCTACGCCGGCGACCTTGCCGCAGTAGCCTTCTTGTTGGTCATCACCTTCTTGTTCTACTGGCGCATCTTGACCCCCGACTCGGTCAACAGGGCGTCTTTTCCACAAGGCGACTTCACCGAACAGTTTTACGCCTTCGCCTTCTTCCGCGCGCAGGAGCTACTGAGTGGCAGGCTTCCCCTTTGGAATCCCTTCACTTATGCCGGCCACCCTTTTATCGCCGACATCCAGTCCGCGGTGTTCTACCCTATTGGCTGGATCACCACCGTCATCGCCGGTAAAGACTATCCCGTGATCGCGCTGGAGTGCGAGGCAGTTGGCCATGTATTCCTGGCAGGGGTGTTTACCTACGCCTTTGGCCGGCTGAGGTTTCGAGGTCGGCTCCCAGCGATAGTATCGGCGCTCGTATTCGCGTTCGGTGGATACTTGACATCTTATCCCAGTCAGCAACTGTCGATCTTGGAAGTCCAGATTTGGCTACCACTGGTCCTCTTCTTTGCCCACCTCGCTACATCGCCGAAAATTCTACTCCGGGCCCGCGTTGTCTATACGGTGCTTGGCGGCGCCGTGGTGGGGATCTCGGCCCTTGCCGGCCATCCCCAGGCCTACATGTACGTATTGTATGGGACAATGCTCTACTTGGCCTTCAGGCTCTTTGAGATTCGCGCTGACTACGGAGGGCGAACCTTCCTTTCTGCGCTTTGGATTCCCGTGGCCTTCCTAGCTGTTGGACTAGGAGTGGCCGCCGTTCAACTGGTACCCACTTATGAGCTTATGCTCTTATCCTCCAGAGCTAAGCTGAGTTACGACTTCACCAGTTGGGGTTTTCCAATCGAGGACGTCTTGCAAATCGTGCTGCCAGGCTCGGCCAGCGCCATCTCGCCGATGTACGTGGGCATATTTCCCCTCATCCTGGCTGTTGTCGCAGTGATTCACCATCGCTCACGTCAAGTCGTGTTCTGGGCTCTGCTGGCCGGAGGGGCCTTGCTGCTCTCTTTCGGTGGCCACACCTTTCTGTACAGTGTCTTCTATCTGGCAGTACCAGGGTTTAGTACATTCCGGGATCAAGAGAGGGCCGTTTATCTGGCAAGCTTCGCCACTGCCCAACTGGCTGGATACGGTGCTGTCGCTCTAGCCGATGCGGATTTCGCGCGGGAGTGGATCGCGAAGCTCGCCAAGGTGCTACTAGTGGCATCACTCGGAGCCTTTGCCCTTCTCGTTGGCACCTATCTGGTTAAGACCGCGTCGGGCAGATTGGGCGATCAAATGTCGGCCGCGGCCTTCTTGTTCGCCGTCCTGTTGCTTAGTCTGGTGCTGGTGCAGGCACAAAGGCAGGGGATAGCCAACCCTATCTTTGCCGTCGCAGCAGTAGGTCTGATTTTCTTTGATCTGTTCTCGGTCAATTGGAAGAACAACCTTGAGGAAAAGAAGCCGGAAGACTTCTACCAAGTGACGCCTCTAGTCCGCTATCTTCAGGAAAACAGCGTCCAGGGGAGGGTAGTGAACGAGCATCAATTGCCAGGTAACTACGGGTGCGTCTATGGAGTTGAGGATGTTGGCGGTGCCAGCCCGTTAGAAGTGGAAAGGTTCAGGTTACTCTCTCAACTGCCCCAAGAGCGCCTGTGGGAGATCCTCAACGTCCGATACCTTCTTACCTGGCAAGGAGGCTTTGAGGGGGGTAGAAAGATCTCCGTCGAGAATCAGATGAACCTCTATGAATTGCCCACACCCATGCCTAGGGCATCGCTCCTGCACGATGTCGTCGTGAAGCCTAAAGACGAAGATGCTCTGGCGTTGTTGGCCTCCCCCACATTCGACCCACGAAGAACAGTGATCCTTGCGGAACAGCCGGGAATGTCCGTGCCGCAAGCTGGGACCAGTCCTTCACAGGCGACCTTTTCGATGCTCGACCCTGACAGGCTATTGATTCAGACAAATGACAATGAACCGGGGATTCTCCTAGTCAGCGAACTGTTCTATCCGGGCTGGAAGGCTTGGGTAGACGGTAAGCCAGCAGAGATACTGCGCGCGGACGTGGCCCTTCGGGCAGTCCCCCTGGACGGAGGGAAACACACCGTGGAGATGGTTTTCGAGCCCAACTCGGTCAAGCTTGGCATGGCGTTGAGTGGCATTACACTCGGCGGCTCATTATTGCTGCTCCTTGGGGTTGCGCTATGGCCAACCAGACGTCCTTCCTAGGGGCGACCACAGGAGCCGTTTCCGGTGGCGTAGACACGAATCCCTCGCGTGTGTCTCGGCTGCAGGCAAGCCGCCGTGCTACGTTCGTTAGTGGCTTCCTGGTCCTGGCCGCTGTGCTGGTAGCTTTTTCCCTACGGATCGCGCATCTGGGCTACCAGTGTCTGCGCGGCGACGAAGCATTCAGCGTCATGGTCTCGCGCTGGAATCTCGGCAACCTGTTCAACTTGCTGGCCACTACTGAGCCGCACCCGCCCCTCTACTACACGTTCCTCCACTATTGGATGAGTATCGCCGGAGACAGCGAATTCTCGCTTCGCTTCCCATCGGTTTTTTTCGGGGTCCTTCTCGTGCCAGTGACGTTTTCGATGGGAAGGTGTCTGGAAAAACCGCCTGGTTGGATCCAGACTGGTTCTCCTGGGAAAAGAATCGACGCAGAGGTAAAGAGATCTTGGAAGAAGGGCGTTGCGCCAGCCACCCCTACACTGATCTCGGGCGTCGATCGCGGCTCCCGTGAATTCGCTGGTCGCCCCCTCGGACGACCGGTGGCTCTGCATACGGAATCGGCGAATGGCAGCCGGCGCTTGTGTTTATCCGCTTCAATGCTTGCGATGTGGATTGTCGCCGTCAATCCCCTGCTCCTGTGGCATTCCCAAGATGTGCGCAGCTACAGCATGCTCGCCTTTTTCTCCTCAGCCTCCGTGCTCCTAAGCACAAGGGGACTATCAACCTGGCGTGAGCGATGTGCTTACGTGCTAGTGACGTACGCGGCGATGCTTACTCATTACTCGGCGTTCTACGTGGTCCTGGCCGAAAACTTGGCGGCCTTGGTCCTAATCGCTCTATACGCGAAGAAAGAGGTGGCAGCAACTGTCTTTCGGTGGTTGGCAGGCCAGCTGACGCTGGCAGTAGCATATTTGCCCTGGGTGCTGTGGGCTATCAAACCAATCACTACCCATGCGGCCGATTGGATGCATCCGATTGGGCTCGCGGAGTTTCTGGAGAGGACTCTGGTGGCCGTTGGCGCGGGCACGACTGTCGAACCGGAATCGAGGCTGCTTGTGCTGGTGGCAATGTCGCTAGTCTTGTGTTTCGCCGCGGGAGGGATTGTGCTAGCAAGGTCAAGCAGAGAAAGACTCCCCATAGCGGTTGGTGGATTCTACTTTGTGGCACCCGCGCTAATTCTCTTCGCCTTTGCTTCCCAGCGGCCCATGTTTGACGAAAGGCATTTGGTGATCTTAGTGACAGCGTTCGCGATCCTTGCTTCGTTTGGGATAGTAATGCTGACTAGAAGGTTGTGGCTGAGCCTGCCGATCTCTATCATCCTGATCGGGTCGCTGGCGGTCCTCTCGCTGGGCAACTACTTTTTCAACCCTGCGTTCAATAAGAGCGCTAACTGGCGCTCTTTGACGGCGGAGATTCGCAGACAAGAACAGAGTGGGGACTATATCTTGATCAACCTGCCAGACCCAACGTTCGCGTACTACTACCGAGGTCCCATTCCTGTAGGCTTGCTTCCTCTCAGAGTTCCTGTGGATCGGCTGGAAACAGAGCAAGAGCTGACGAAACTGGTGAGCACCTATCACAGGATCTGGCTGGTCCCTTCACCGTCGGCAAGCTACGATGCGGACGGATTGGTAGAGAAATGGCTTACCGATCATACCCATAAGGTCGGAGAGGCCTCGTTCGGGGGTGCTCGGCTAGCGCTCTATTCGGTAGATGGGTAGCCCTTTGAGGACGGTGGGCAGGGCTGACCAAGGCGGCAGTGAATCGCGGCGGCAACCTTCACGATTTCTTCACATGTTTGTGGTATCATTACTCTGCTAGAATAATCAACCCGGGTGGGTTTCATGAACAAGAAGATACTGATCGTCGAGGACGATCGCACCACAGTCCACTTGATCGAGACTTACCTGCGAAGGGATGGCTACCGGGTAGCGACAGCCTACGATGGAAAGGAGGGTTTGGATCTGGCGCGCAGGATCCGACCCGACCTTGTCATCCTCGACCTGATGCTGCCGCAAATCGATGGTCTCGACGTCTGCCGGCTGCTCCGGGCAGAATCCAGGGTGCCGATCATTATGCTAACGGCCCGTTCAACCGAGGAGGATAAGCTAACGGGCCTGGACCTGGGAGCCGACGACTACGTCACCAAGCCCTTCAGCCTACGCGAATTAGTGGCCCGGGTCCGGGCAGTTCTTCGTCGCACGAACGAACGTGAAGAGGAGGCGGCCCAAGATGCCACCTTTGGCGACCTGATAATCAGCTTCACCCGCCATGAGGTGACGCGTGGAGGCCAAGTGGTGGACCTCACGCCAACCGAGTTCAAGCTCCTCGAGGTCTTGGCGCGTAATCCGGGGCGGGCATTCACGCGGCCTCAGCTGATCGACGAGGTGCTAGGGATGGACTTTCTGGGGTTTGAGCGGACGATTGACGTTCACGTGATGAACTTGCGCCGCAAGATCGAGCCTGACCCGGCTCATCCCATCTACGTGAAGACGATCTTTGGCGTTGGCTACAAGCTGGAGGTCGGCTCAGATGTTTCGTAGTCTCCGGCTACGTCTCTTGGGCGGTTTCCTGCTCGTCGTGGTGGTGGCTGTGGGAGTAGTGGCGATTCTGGCCAGTCGGGCAACGAGCGGGCAATTCCAGGGCTACGTGCAGCAGCGTACCGAACGGAATGTGGGCGGCCTGGTGCGGGCGCTTGAAGGGTACTACCTGGACCAAGGGAGCTGGCTTGGGGTGCAATCTGTCATGGAGCGGCTGGGCCAGGCATCCGGCGATCGGATCGTCCTGTTGGACACCACCGGCAAGGTAGTCGGCGATTCCGGCAAGACGCTGCTCGGCCAAGAGGCCAACCCCGACTGGCAGGGCCGGCCGGTTCCTGTAAGAGCAGGGCCCATCCCGATCGGTACAGTCTACGTTAACCCGCTGACGGGCCCGCCTCCTGAAGGGTCGTTCCTGGCTTCAGTGAATCGCTCGCTGATCATTGGCGCCGGCGCGGCAGGGCTGATTGCTCTTCTCGTGACGATCGCCCTTTCGCAGCGGATCGTGGGCCCGCTGGAGTCGCTGACAAAGGCAGTCCGTCAGATGGAGCGAGGGAACCTGGCGCAGCATGTTCAGGTCAGGTCCAACGACGAGGTCGGCGAGTTGGCACGGGCTTTTAACGCGATGACCGAGGCGCTGGCGCGCAACGAGAGATTGCGACAGCATATGGTCTCCGACGCCGCACATGAGCTGCGCACGCCACTGACGAACGTGCGTGGCTATCTGGAAGGCCTACGCGATGGCGTCTTGGAGCCAGATCAGGAAACCCTCGATGCTGTCTACCACGAGGCAGAGCTTCTCAGTCGTCTGGTGGATGACCTCCAAGAACTAGCGTTGGCCGAGGCTGGGCAACTTCGCCTGGTGCGGCAGCCTACGCCGATTGCAGAGATTGCTGAACGGGCGGTCGGCGCTGTGCGCGCGCAAACCGAGGCGAAAGGATTGCGGCTCAAGGCGGACTTTGCCGCCGGGACGGCGGCAGTGAACGTGGACGCCGAGAGGATCGGCCAAGTGCTGCGCAATCTCTTGAATAACGCGGTGGCACATACCCCGGAGGGCGGCACGGTAGCGGTCTCGACACGCAGAAAGGGGGATGCCGTGGAGGTCAGCGTGGCCGATACCGGCGTGGGGATTGCTCCGGAAGACCTGCCCTATGTCTTCGAGCGCTTCTATCGCAGCGACCGCTCGCGCTCACGAGCCACTGGGGGGGCTGGTTTGGGCCTGACTATTGCCAAGCAGATTGTAGAAGCCCACAGCGGCCAAATTCGAGTGGAAAGCGAACTTGGACAAGGAACTACCTTCACCTTCACTCTTCCCATGGAAGACGGACACGACCACGCGCTGGCTTCTTGACCAGCCATTAGCGACGTGACACGCGGATGTACATAATGGGTGCCGTCACTTGTAGGCAAGTACGACTGCTTTGGCAACCCCGCCGTTGACCAGGATCGGAACGAAGCCACCAATCGTGATTGAACCTCGCCGGCGAGTTCAAGGTCGCCCTCAGGCTCGCCTGGCATGCCGCAGGCATTCAGGAAAGACGCTCTGCGTCGTGCTGCCGTGGCCACAGAATCTGACCTGTTAGAACAGTGCCAAAAGCCTAAACTGTGCATTCCAGTTGAACGATGCTCAATAGGCTACAGTTGAGAGAACCCACAGGTCCGCAGCTAACAGGACCGATCGTGCTAGTCACGGCTTCGCGCCCCCACAGGCATAGAGCGTCACTTGCATCCCGCCGGGACCGAAAGCCTGTCCGTCGGACGTCCCGGTCGTGGTGCCATCGGGCGCGCCAGCGTTACGGGTCTGGGTGTCAAATCCTGATACCGGCGTGCAGTTTGCCGAGACCCAAGCAGAGATGTCCGCTTGGCCTCCCATGCCGCCACGCTCGTTACCGTTCCAGTAGATGTAGCGCAGTGCGCCGTTGGCGACGAGGCGGGACAGATCGTCAGAGGTGACCACCTTGTCTTGGCCCATGAACCCGCCAAGGTACAGCACTGGGCGGCCGGTCGCGAGGACGTAGTCGGCCCCCTGCATGGAACTGGGCACGGCCATGAGATATTTGATTCCTTGAGTGTTAGCCTCGAGATAGGAGAGCAAGGCCTGGTTGATCTGGAGTCCCCCCCGGTTGGCCGGACCCGAAGCTTGCCCGCTGTAGGCGGCCGGGAGGGATTGGTTCTCACTCGAATTGAGCGTTGTTAGGCCAGACCAGATGCCAGGTGTGACCAGGAGGGCCGCGATCAGGCAGGTACACGCCGCCATCGCGTTGCGGCGTAGAGTGCGGGAAGTCGCCATGACCAGCCAAGCGGCACCAGCGCCGAACAGACCAGTGGCCACAGGGAACCACCACGCGCGGCTGACGAAAGCCCTCGCCGTGTTGAACTGGAACCAGAGCGTTACGCCCGCCGCGACGAGCAGCAGGGCGGTGGCCAGCCATCGATGTTGACCCCAGAAGCGCCAAAGCGTGACCACACTGATCCCAACCAGAGCGGCAAGCGGTGCGCCCATGGTCGAGAGGTAGTATTGGTGGAAGAACCCGGCGACGCTGAAGAAGACACCAGCGGCGAGCAGCCAACCGCCCCATAGCACGATCGCCTGATGATTTGGAGAGATCGGCCAGCGTGGACGGGTACGGAAGATCGCTATTGTTGTGCCGAACAGACCGAAAGGTAGCAGCCAGCTAGCCTCCTTGCTAAGCGGCACACTAAACAGCCGAAGCAGGCCAGCACGTCCGGTGCCGTCGAAACCACCAGTGAAGCCGCCACCGAAGCCGTTTCGGGCACCTTGGGCGCCGTCTGGGAATGGACCGTTTGCGCCCTGCAGTGGCGTACCACCATCCGCGCCTGGCTGTAGAAAGCCACCGTTGCCATCGGCCTGGCGGAACCCATCGTCTCTATTCTGTGGCGAGAAACCATTATTTGTTCCCTGCCGAGGCGGGGTGCCATTCTGAGTCGGCTGCTGGAAACCGCGATTCGTGCCATTTTGGCTCCCGCCAAATAGGCTGCTAAGGAGGCCGCCACGCCCCCCCATCCCCAAGAGCCGTTCCACGCCGTTGTACCCGATGGCGAGACTCAACTCCGAGTTGTCGCCGCTGCTGCCCACATAGGGACGTTGACTCGCCGGCGTCAGATCTACGGCCACCGCCCAGGAGAGCGAGACGACCGCCAGCACCGTCGACGCCAGAGCCAGCTTGGGCACCTTCCGCCAGAGGCTTTCTCTTGCTCCAAGGAAATAGAGCGCGTAGAACGCCGGCAGCGGTAGGTACGCTTCGAGCATCTTGATGTTGAAACCCACGCCGACGAGCGTTACGCCCAACAACAGGTAGCGAAGCTTGCTAGTTTCCGTCGCCTTGATAAATGCCCATGCGGCAACCAGTAGCGTAAGGATCAGCGTGCTGTCGATTGTGTTGTTGCGATCGGTCGCCACGACCACCGGCGTGATCGCCAGCGCTAGAGCAGCCACTAGCCCGGCCACCGTTCCGAAAGAGCGGCGTACGAGATGGTAGACCACGATCACCGATATAAGACCGGCGATGATCTGGGGCAGCACCACGGCAAAGCTATTGACGCCGAAGAAGTAGGCCGAGATAGTCTGAAGCCAGAGGCCCACCGGGGGCTTGTCCACACTCACCGAGCCACCCGGCTCGGCGGCGACAAAGAAGAAGTTGTGCCAGGACTTGAGCATGCTGGCCACAGCCGCCGTGTAGTAGTGGTTGACATAGCCAAGTGCCGCCAGATTGGCAAAGCGCAGCACCGCCGCCAGCAGGACGATCCCCGCCAAGACGATCCTCGGCAGCACCTTTTCACGTGACAGCGCTGCCGTTCTGATCTGGATCCTGCCTAGTGTGAGTTCGGGTGGAAATGTAGTGCGCGTGACTCGCATGGTAGATTACTCCGTGATATTGGTCGAATCGGGTCCGGAGGAGCGCTGCTGCCGAACACCAGCCGGCGCCCTGAACACAAGACGATCGCTTAGCAGATAGTTGGCCAACCCTGCCACGCCAATCCCCGTCACTGCGGCAAGAAGGCTTGGTACAGCCAGGCTCAATACGCTAAACACCACCAGGTTAAGCACGCCGGTACTGGCGATGGAGCCATGGAACACCACCCATCTTCGAGTGATGCAGGCCAGCGAAACTCGTCCACGGCCCCGGTCGCCCCAAGTGAAAGCATAGGACAGTATGAAGTTGAGTTCTGAAGAGAGCAACAAGCCGGTTGCGTTGGCAGCGATCGCATTCCAACCGCTAGCCTCCAAGACGTGGAGAAGCAAGATCTGCGCCGCACCGCAGGTGAGGCCGGTAGCGACAAAGCGAAGAAGGCGTGCCGGCTCCGAGAGGAGTGAGCCAGGGAAACCGCTTAGGAAGAGATAGGCTTGTCGTGGGACAGCGTGCAGTAGCTCGCCCGGCCCCTGTAGGTAGGCAATCCTCCTAGTGGACATGAGAAGGTCTCCTTTGGATCTGTTCGCGCCGGCGTGGGTCGCTGGCTAGCTGGTGGTCGAGGTTGCGCCAGAGACGGAAGATTTCAAGGAAAGCGCGGGTGATCACGCTGAGTCTGGCTCCCGTAGCTCTTCCGGCTGGTCTCGGATAGTGACTCACGGGGACCTCTCTTACTTTGAACCCTAGCCGCCGTGCCTTCACCAGAAACTCAGCGCTAAAGGTGGCGCCACGGGCACCGACCGTTAGGCTCTGCCAGACTTCACGGCGAAAGAGCTTGAAGGCACAGTCGACGTCCCTAGCGGTGTAGCCGAATAGGCCATTGACGAGTAGTCTCCAGCCCCAGGCGTTGAGCAACCGCATCGGCGAGTCGGCGCGCTTCTTGCGCCAGCCGATCACCAAGTCGGCTTGATCGCCGATCTCTGGCAGCAACAGGGAGAGTTCGCGGACATCGAATTGCCGGTCGCTGTCGGTGAAGAAAACGAGATCGTGCCGGGCAGCATCGAAGCCACTGGCGAGTGCGGCTCCGTATCCCTGGTTCACTCGATGCGTCACCACTCGAAGTGGGAGGTCTGGCCGACGTTGCTGTAAGTTGGCGAGAACCCTTGCGGTGCCATCTTCGGAGCCGTCGTCGGTGACAATGATCTCGAAGTCGTCCGCCAATTCCTTAAGCACCTTTTCGGTCTCGAGCACCGATTGCTCGATCACTGCTTCCTCATTGTAGGCCGGTAACACCGCGGAGATCCGTACGGAACGGCTCACGGCGCGCCTATCATTGAGTTCTGCTATACTCTCCATTCCCTTCCTCCAGCGGTGGTTCTTCTGCTCCACAATGAAATGATAACAGGACCGTATTTAGGCGTTATCAGGATCGTATTAAGACCTAGTGAAGACTGAAGGCTGGTTGGGAAGTCGTTCCAAGTGTGAGGCAGCACCTCCGGTGGCTGTCACGCTGAATCCTTCTTTGAACGATGAAGCTTTTCCTGGTTGGGCGTAGGAGACACTTCACTGCGTTTAGATTGGCAGCTACTCCGAGGCTGAACGATGCGGCGTTCAGTACTTGACATACCCCTGGAGGCCAGATACCATTTGCCAGTGGCTTCCCAATGATGGCGGAGAAGGATTTGTGTATGAAATCATCTCACCAGGGGGACGAGGGTTTCACTAGCTTGCTCGGATCCCAGCGGGTGCTGAAGTCTGACTTACGGCCCGAGGCCTATGGGACACTGGACGAGGCGAGCGCGGCGCTTGGTTTGGCGCGTGCGGCAGCGGCAAAAGCTAGGACCAACGAAATCATTCGTGGCATCCAGCAGGATCTGGTTACCGCCAGCGCAGAGATAGCTACTCCTGCAGACCGCTACGAGGGCTCGATCCATAAGATCACTGCCGCGCATGTGCGGCAGGTGGAACTACTGACCGAAAGGCTGGAGCAAGAGGTCGAGATCGGGCGCCAATTTGTACAACCCGGCGCGACCATCGCTGAAGCTGCGCTTCACCTCGCGCGAGCGATCGTGCGACGAGCCGAGCGGCGGGTGGTATCGCTCAGAGAGGACAACCTGGCCACGAATCCGGAACTGCTGCGCTTCCTCAACCGGCTATCTGATTTACTGTTTGTACTGGCCCTTTTTGAGGCGACTCAGGTAGAAGAACAACGATAGGCTTCGAGAAGGTAAGGACCGCGGCAAAAAGTGAGCGGATGGTTGCCCGGACTGTCGGAGCCTCGGCAGCGGCTCGGGGCCTGCCTTGCGCCTCTAGTGCCGGTCCGCTATAATGGGGACCGTGCCATGGCGGCCAGCGGGTGATCGTTGTCGTGAACATAGCAGAATGCCCAGGGAGGCTTGGGGGAGTAGCCTTGAGACTGCAAGCAGGCTGAAGCCTGCACTCCTCTCTACTCGTCAACGCGACGACATGGCCCACGCGATAGCAGTTTGACATCAGCCGTGAACCACGGCGCTGATGGACGATTGGAGGGTGAAGACCATGACGGATTGGCAAGCTCTGGAGAAGAAGTACTACATGCCGGTGGCCAAGCGAGTGCCCGTGACTCTCGTACGAGGTCAAGGGGCCAGGGTCTGGGATGACCAGGGCAAGGAATACCTAGACTTTGTTGCCGGCTGGGCTTCGGACAGCTTGGGACACTGCCATCCAGTGGTCGTCGATGCCCTCACGAATCAAGCGCGCAACCTGATTCACACCTCCAACCAGTTCTATACCGTCCCGCAGTTGCAGCTGGCAGAGCTGCTGGTGCAGAATACCTGCTTCGACAGAGTCTTCTTTGGGAACAGCGGCACCGAGGCGAATGAGGGCGCGGTGAAACTGGCGCGCAAGTACGGAAAGGTGCACCTGAACGGCGCCTACGAGGTCATATCGGCCAACAAGTCCTTCCATGGTCGCACCCTGGCGATGGTTGCCGCGACTGGGAAACCACAGTATCAGGAGCCGATGAAGCCGTTGCCGGAGGGGTTTCTCAACGTCGACTATGATGACATCGAGGCGATCAAGCGGGCGACTACGGAGAAGACCTGTGCTGTGCTGCTGGAGACGGTTCAGGGCGAGGGCGGCGTCAACGTCCCTCATCCAGACTACTTCAAGCAAGTACGAGCCTGGTGTGACGAAAAGGGGCTATTGCTCATTCTCGACGAAGTGCAGACTGGAATGGGCCGCACGGGCACGCTGTTCGACTATCAACAGATCGGGATCGAACCCGACGTAATGACCTTGGCCAAAGGCCTAGGCGGTGGGGTGCCGATTGGCGCTTTCTTGGCCAAGGAGAAGGCGAGTGCTCTCACTGCGGGTGAACACGGTACTACGTTTGGCGGCAATCCGCTCGCCACCGCCGTCGGGTATGCGGTCCTCAAGTACATTCTGGAGCACGATGTCCCTGGTAACGTGGCGAAGATCGGCAGCTACTTCGTCGCTGGGCTGCGCGATCTGCAGAAGAAGCACCACTGCATCGTCGATGTTCGGGGCAAGGGCCTGTTGATTGGGGTGCAGTTCGACAGCGATATCTCGGATCGGGTCGTCAGCGAGTGCCTGGCGGCGGGATTTCTAATCAACGGGGTGATGCCAAATGCGATCCGTTTCATGCCGCCATTGATTATCGGTGAGAGCGAGGTCGATGAGGCAATTGCGATTCTGGATCGCGTGGTGACTCGCGTTATCAGTTAGTCGTTAATACCTATCAGAGGCCTGGATTCCGGCTTTCGCCGGAAGACAATCGTGAACGCCGTTATTCCGGCCCTCCCCTTCCGTTGTAGGGAAGGGGCCAGAGGTTAGGTCTGGATTCCCGCCGTCGCCGGAATGACGGGGCCTGGACGATGGGGACGGGTAACGGGTAGCCGTCAACTACTTACAGGGACAGGGGAGGGATTATCGTTGACTAGGGAAAAGGTTGTACTCGCCTATAGCGGCGGTTTGGATACATCGGTGGCGATCAGATGGCTCCAAGAGAAGTATGAGATGGATGTGATTGCCCTCACCATCGACCTCGGCAACGATCGAGACCTGAAGGCGATCCGAGAAAAAGCACTAGGGGTCGGTGCCGTCAAGGCGCAGATTGTCGATGCTAAGGAACTCTTTGTCAAGTACTTTGTATTCCCTGCCTTGCAGGCGGACGCGATATATGAAGGCGAGTACCCGCTCGCTACGGCTCTTGCCAGGCCGTTGATCGCCAAGCTATTGGTGGACGTTGCCCGCGAGGAGGGAGCACAAGCCGTGGCCCATGGCTGCACAGGCAAGGGCAACGACCAGGTGCGGTTCGATATCAGCGTAGCGGCCCTCGCCCCTGACCTGCGCATCATCGCGCCGGTGCGCGAGTGGTCTATGAGCCGAGAGGAAGAGATCGCCTACGCCAAGGAACACGGTATTCCAGTCCCCGTGACAGTGGCTAGCCCCTACTCAACCGACCAGAACCTTTGGGGCCGCAGTGTGGAATGTGGCGTTTTGGAGGATCCCTGGGCTGAGCCACCGTCGGAGGTCTATCTTTGGACGAGGGATGTGGCAGATACGCCTCCAGATCCCTCGTATGTCGAGATCACCTTCGAGAAGGGAATCCCTGTCGCGCTCGACGGCATGGAACTAGCCGGGGTGGAGCTAGTGGCGAGGCTGACAGAGTTGGCCGGAGAACACGGCGTCGGCCGGGTGGACCATGTGGAGAATAGGCTCGTGGGAATCAAGTCGCGTGAGATCTACGAAGCTCCCGCAGCAGTGACCCTCCTCCGTGCCCACCAAGCATTGGAGGATCTGGTACTGAGCAAAGACCAGCTGCGCTTCAAGCAGAAGGTGGCCGCCGAATACGCCGACATGATCTACAACGGTCTTTGGTTCAGCGCCTTCCACCAGGATCTGGCCGGCTACGTCCAGAGCACCCAGCGCTTCGTCAGCGGTGTCGTCCGCGTCAGGCTGCAGAAGGGAACGGTCACGGTCGTGGGCCGGAAGTCACCTCATTCCTTGTACGATCATGCGCTTGCCACCTACGACAAGGCCGACCAGTTCGACCATAGTGCCGCGGTAGGCTTCATTAAACTCTGGGGGCTGCCACTGAAGACGCAGGCTCAAGCGCAACTGTTGCGTGAGCCTGACCAAGCAGTGGCCATTTTGCCGCCCAAGGCGGAGCCGGTGGCTGAGGGTTAGAGAAGATGAAGTTGTGGGGAGGGCGCTTCGAGAAAGACACCGACAAGGTAGTGGAGGCGTTCACCGCCTCCATTTCGTTCGACAAGCGTCTCTATCGTCACGATATTCTCGGTAGCATCGCCCACTGCCGGATGCTGGCGGCACAAGGGATCATTACCACACCAGAAGCCGATCAGATCACCACCGGGCTGAGGGATATCCTCGCTGAGATAGAAGAGGGACGGTTCGTCTTTCGCGCCGAGCGGGAAGATATCCACATTCATGTGGAAGCCCGTCTCCACGAGAAGATTGGCGAGGTGGCCGGCAAGCTGCATACGGCCCGCTCGCGTAACGATCAGGTTGTTCTCGATTTGCGGCTTTACCTGCGGGAGGCCACCATGACCTCCTTGAACGCTATCGCCGCCTTCGAGGAAACGATAATCAAGATCGCCGAAGCCAATGCCGAGGTGATCATGCCTGGCTATACACATCTACAAAGGGCCCAGCCCATTCTCTTTGGCCATCACCTTCTCGCCTATTTCGAGATGCTGCGACGAGATGCCGAGCGATTCCTTGATAGCCTCGCGCGGGTGAATGTCTGTCCCCTAGGTAGTGGTGCTCTGGCGGGTGCTCCCTACCCTCTAGATCGCTGGCAGGTGGCACGGGAACTGGGGTTCGCGGCGATCAGTCGTAATAGCGTCGACGCCGTGGCCGACCGCGATTTTGCCTTGGAGTTTCTGGCCGTGGCCAGTATTGCTATGATGCACCTTTCCCGCTTTGCCGAAGAGATCATTCTCTGGTCGTCGGCCGAGTTTGGTTTTGTCGAGCTCGACGATGCCTTCACCACGGGAAGCAGCATCATGCCGCAGAAGAAGAATCCCGACGTGGCCGAGCTAGTGAGGGGCAAGACCGGCCGCGTGTATGGGAGCCTCATTTCGCTACTGACGACGATGAAGGGCCTTCCTCTAGCCTACAATCGGGATTTGCAGGAAGATAAGGAGCCCCTCTTCGACGCCGCCGACACGTTGATTGCCTGCCTTACGGTCTTCACTGGCCTGCTATCCACGCTTCGTGTAAGGGCGGATCGTACCAAGAGCGCCGCAGGTGCTGATTTTGTCTTGGCCACCGATTTGGCCGACTACCTTGTGGGCAAGGGCATGCCGTTCCGGGAAGCGCATGCCGTGGTGGGACGCTTGGTGCGCCACTGCCTTACCGTGGGAAAGGACTTCTCCCAGCTTGGTCTTGAAGAGTATCACCAATTCTCGCCACTCTTTGGGCCCGACGTCTACCAAATCACCGTCGAGTCTAGCGTGGCCGCTCGTGCCATCCCGGGGGGAACGGCACCGTCGCAGGTGCATGAAGCCCTGGGGGAGGCACGCCAATGGTTGGTCGGGTTACAGGACAAGCTGGTGGCGCTAGCCCGAGTTTCTACAGGATAAAACCGATGGATCCGCGTATCAGTCCTGCAAACCAAAGGGGAGGCCGACCACCACTGTAGCGGCACCCTTCACACAAGTCAAGTGCAATGCGGTCAGCGCAGGTTAGAATGGGGAAGCGGGGTACCTTGGGCCGCAGCCGTCCCGGCTGCCTTCGTGGGTCCCTGTGGTTGGGGGCAGGCAAGATGCTTGCAATCCCGGGCTGGCCCTTCCAACCAGCGCATGGTCGGCACCTGTGGTCCTTCTGCAGCAGGACGCACGGGTAATGCGTGCGGCTACAGTAGCGGGGGCTCCCGCCGATCGGACATCAGGCGAGTGCTTACAGAAACACCGACGACGGAAATCGAAGAAGGCAATGGCAGTCAGCCAGGACCTGCTGCCGACGACCAGAACGGCGCCAATTTGCCGATCAGGCGCCGTAAGGGCGCGTGGCTCAGCAGAGTCTCACAGCGCGTAGCTCGCTACCTTTTCCAACTCCGATACGGCATCCTGGTATGGTGCATTGGGGCCCGCTCCCCCCACGCCGACTTGAGCCGGAAAGGGATCGTGATCGTACAGGTCGACGCTCTTGGCCACCACAACCTACAAGAGGCGCTCGCCCGTGGCTACATGCCGTATCTGAAGCGTCTTGCACAAGACCCTTCCTTCAAGTTGGGGCGTTGGAGAGTGGGAATACCATGCGACACGCCCCCGGTGCAATCTGCTCTAATGTATGGCGAAAATGAAGATGTCGTCGGTTTCTACTGGATGGAAAAAGAGACCGGGCGGCGCGTTAGTTGTGCCAATCCCTTCTCGGTAAGAGAAGTCGAAGACGAGATGGCAGGCAAGGACTGGCATTCGATCTTTGCGAAAGGCAGCACCTACGGCAGTATCTTCGCCGGCAAAGCCTTTCGCTCGGTGATGACGGTCAATGCGCTCCACCCCGAAACCATCGGCAAGCGGCTTGGCATCCGGCATCTCCTGCTTTTCGCCTTGCTCAACCCGCTAAAGACCCTCGCCATCTTTGGCAACGCCGCTTGGGATGTCATACTCGAGCTTACCGACCGTCTGATCGTCATCCTCCTCAACCGGCGGCGGCGACGTGAGGGCTTCATGACCCTGTCGCGCATCTTCCTCAACGTGATCTTCCGTGAGGCTACTTCCATTGGGACACGCATCGACATGTATTTGGGCACGCCGGTCATCTATGCGGTGTTTCTAGGATATGACCTGGTAGCCCATCATAGCGGCCCGCTATCGCCCAACTCGTTGAGGACGCTGAAGGGTATTGATGGGTGTCTGCGCAAGATCGACCGTGTGCGGAGTTGGTGCGAGCGAGACTACGACCTATACGTTCTCAGCGATCACGGCATGACTCCCTCCATACCTTTTGGCCAGGCCTACGGGAAAACCCTCACACGCTACGTCACGGAAATTGCCGACAGCGCCTCGATAGACCCTAACGAAGACCCCGCGGAGTATCATAGCGATAACCTGTTTTCTTTTCTCAAAGACTTGCGCCAATATGAGCCTCAGGTGAGTCCGCCACTCGTGCCTATCCTTCGCCTAGTAGGGACAATGATGAAGAGATGGCTCAAGGTAAGCGATCAGAGTCAACAGGCGAAGGTTATTGCCGTCGGCTGCAGTCCTTTGGCTCACGTCTATCTCCGAGAACCCAAACGGCGGTTAAACCTTAGCGAGGTGGAGGAACTCTGTCCAGAGCTACTGCCGGCGCTCCGGTACCATGAGGGAATCGGCCTGGTGATCGGTAAAGAAGGGGACGACGTCGTAATCCTTTCCAAGAAAGGGCAGCTGATCCTCGGGCGCGAAAGGATTATCATCGGCGAATACCCGTTGACCGGGGTGGAAGAGCCGGAGCTGGCCGAAGAGCAGATCAACCGCTACGCACGGATGAACAAGTGTGGCGATCTGATCCTTTTTGGCGCCATGCATGGAGACGACGTCATCTGCTTTGAGAACCAGCTCGGCAGCCACGGCACGTTGGGAGGGGATCAGTACTACGCTTTCATGCTCTATCCGAGCAGCGCCGATCTTAGACTCGACGAGGTGACCGAAGCGCGTGGTCTTCACCTTTTCTTCCGGAGACTAGTCAATCAGGTGGATTGAAGAACAGATGCCACCACATGTATAATTCAACTGATAGGGGGTAAGAAGACCTCGCCACTGCCAGGCAAACGGTCCCAGAATGCGTGTCTCCTGATTGTAGGTGGTTGGAAATAGGAAAATGATCAAGATCGCACCCTCGATTCTCTCCGCCGACTTTGCTCGCCTTGGCGAGCAGGTGGCTGAAGCAACTACCGGAGGCGCCGACTATATCCATGTCGACGTCATGGACGGCCATTTCGTGCCGAATATTACGATTGGCCCACTGGTGGTTGAAGCAGTCCGGCGAGCCACCAGCCTGCCTGTCGACGTCCATCTGATGATCGACCGGCCAGATCGCTATATCCGTGATTTCGCCGAGGCTGGGGCTGATATCCTCACTGTTCACTACGAGGCGTGTTCTCATCTCCATGGCGTAGTGCAGGCGATCAAGGAGCTTGATTGCCAGGCGGGCGTCTCGATCAACCCGGCGACGCCCGTTTCGGTCTTGGAGGAAATCCTCCCTGACCTCGACCTTGTACTGGTAATGACCGTCAATCCTGGGTTCGGCGGTCAGAGCTTCATCCCCGCTGGCGTGCGCAAAGTAGCGCGGTTGCGCGAACTGCTAGATGGCCAGGGCCTGAACGCAGAGCTCGAGGTGGACGGAGGGATCAATGCTGGGAATGCCAGGTTGGTAGTCGCAGCCGGCGCGCGGGTCCTGGTCGCCGGTTCGGCGGTCTTTGGGCGAAAAGAAAGTGTGGCCGAGTCCATCTCACGAATTCGCTCGGCAGTGAAAGTTGATCTGGCGAAGCAGATCAACTCACTTGGGTTGGAGCGACAAGCGGAGACGTAGCATGGCTACGCCTCTTCTATCAATGAGCAAGACCCAAAGCGGAACGGGCCGGGAACAAGCCCCCGGGTTACGGTGTCGGGAATGAGACCTGAAGGTGCGCGAACGCTGGCTATTGGCCCGACTTCAACTGCGTGCGCAGGCAGCGGGTGCAGATCCGCACTCGCCTCACTTGACCGTTGACCATCATCCTGGTCTGCTGAATATTCGGCGCCCAGGCCCTGTTTGTCCTGCGCTTGGAGTGGCTGACATTGTGCCCGAACTGGGGGCCCTTGCCACATATCTCACATTTGCCAGGCAAATCCGTTGCCTCCCTCTACTGCGGGGCAAGGAGACCTCGCCCCTACGGCCTATGACATTCGGCGGAATCTTGGTGGTATGATAACATGCTTGGCCGGGGAATGCAAGTTAGGAGGCGGGCATGGGAGCGATCACTGGCGACATGATTATTAGCGTGGTGGCCCAGGAGTACCCCGAGACCAGCGCCGTCTTCGCTGCGCACGGAATGGGCTGCCTACATTGCATGGCGGCTATTGACGAAACTATCGAAATTGGCGCCCGCATGCACGGCATCGACGTCACGGTCCTCCTGCAAGAGCTCAATGGGACCGTGACGCGTGATGCGCATCGCTCAGTTGACAATCCCGAACAGTCGACCTAGAATTAACATTGATAAAGCAAGAATGTAGGACAGTTCAATGTACGAGTCCATGTATCAGAAGACTACCCTGGACAATGGGTTACGCATTATCACTAGCACCATGCCCATGACCCGCTCGATCAGCGTTGTCTTTTTCATCGGAACCGGCTCCCGGTATGAAAGCGCAGAATCGGCTGGCGTTTCGCACTTCGTCGAGCACCTACTCTTCAAGGGGACACACAAACGCCCTACGGCCAAAGACATCTCGGAGGCGATCGAAGGAGTAGGGGGAGTGCTGAACGGGGGCACCGACCGGGAACTGACCATCTATTGGGCAAAAGTCGCCAGCACACACTTCGACCTGGCCTTCGACGTGCTTGTAGACATGTTGATGAACTCGAAATACGACGCGGAGGAAGTGGAGAAGGAGCGTAAGGTTATCATTGAGGAGTTGAACATGATTCTCGACGCTCCCCACGAGCGGGTCGATGTCCTGATCGACGAGGTGCTCTGGCCCGACCAGCCGCTGGGCCGAGACGTGGCGGGCACCAAGGAGACGGTAAACTCTTTCACCCGGCAAGACGCATTGGACTATGTGGCCACTCACTACGCTCCGACCAACACGGTGATCAGCATCGTGGGTAATGTCGAGCACGAGGCAGTGGTCGAGAAGGTGCAGCGCGCGCTCGGCGGCTGGCAAGCCGAGAGCCGAGTGACACTGATTCCTGCTCAAAATGGGCAGAATGCTCCGCGGTGGCGCATCGAGAACCGGAAGACAGAGCAGGCACATCTGTGCCTTGGAGTCCGCGGCCTTTCAAACAGTCATCCCGACCGATATGCACTAGACCTCCTCAACGTCGTGCTTGGCGAAGGAATGAGCAGCCGGCTGTTTCTAGAGATCAGAGAGAAGCGCGGTCTTGCCTATCAGGTGCACAGCTACATTAGCCACTTCCTCGACTCAGGTTCGGCGGTCATCTACGCTGGGGTCGAGCCGAAGCACACCGAAAGAACGATCTCGGCGATCCTTGAAGAACTCAACCACCTGAAGGAAGGCATCCCGGAGGCAGAGTTAACTAAAGTCAAGGAATTCAGCAAGGGACGGATGCTGCTGCGCATGGAGGACACGCGCAGCGTCGCCAGCTGGCTGGGTGGTCAGGAGCTGCTTACGGGACAGATTAGGACCGTGGACGAGGTAGTAGAGATCATCGATTCCATCACCGCAGAGGATCTCCAGCGGGTGGCCAAGAATCTCTTTGTCACCGAGAAGCTGAATCTAGCGCTCGTCGGTCCGTTCCGCGCCGAGAAGCGGCTAGCTGGCATCCTCAAGTTCTGACGTGAGGCAGGTGGTGCTCGTCGTTCTGATTTTGCGCCGCTGTTTTCCAGCGAAAACCCGAGCGACAGAGACGAGAGCCTGGATTCTGGCTCGGCGCCCCGGCACTTCCAAAGGAGACGGGGCGCCATGAAGGTACGGCCGGCGGTGACGATCACTGCCGGCCGTACGCATCACATCATACGTCCGAGGCGTATACGGTCATTCTTTCTCCATCGAAAGCGCTAGGTTAATGAGGGTGCGGGTGCCGACGCCGGTGGCTCCTTTGACCAGAAAGCCCTTATCCTTGTCGGTTCGTGACGTTCCAGCGATGTCGAGGTGGGCCCACGGCGTATTGCCGACGAAGGCAGCGAGAAAGAGCGCTGCGGTAATCGCTCCACCAGCGCGGCCTCCGGTATTCTTAAGGTCGGCCACATCGCTCTTGATCAAGTCCTTGTATTGATCATAGGTCGGCAGTTGCCAGTTGCACTCGCCACCCTCTTCGCCAGCCTTGATCAACCGATCGACCAGCGACTGATCGTTGCCGAAAACACCGGAGCATACGGGACCGAGCGCCACGGAGCATGCACCGGTCAGCGTGGCAACGTCTACCAGAGGGCTAAGCCCCAACTGCCGGGCGTATGCGAGAGCATCCGAGAGCACTAGCCTCCCCTCGGCATCTGTGCTGATCACTTCAATGGTCTTGCCGCTCATCGCTCTAAGCACATCGCCAGGCTTGTAGGCCGAGCCGCTAGGCATGTTCTCGGTGGCAGGGACAATACCGGTAACGTTGATTTTCGGCTTTAGCTGAGCGATAGCCTGCATCGCAGCGATCACAGCCGCTCCCCCGGCCATGTCGCCTTTCATCTCTTCCAGTCCCTCAGAAGGCTTGATGGAGATCCCTCCGGAGTCGAAAGTGATGCCTTTGCCCACGAGGCCAAGCCCCCTAGCCTGTTCGCTGGCTGCTCCTTCGTAGCGGAGGACAATCAGTCTGGGGGGCCGCGCACTCCCTTGGGCGACCCCCAGCAGCGCTCCCATGCCCATCGCTTCCATCTGCTCGCGCTCGAGCACGGTCAGTTGAAGCCCGTAGGTTTTGGCAACTTGCTCAGCGCATTCGGCCATATCGGCAGGCGTCATGTGATTGCTTGGCGTGTTGGCCATGTCCCTGGCAAGGTTGGTTGCCTCTGCCTCGATCCGACCCTTTTCTGCGCCAGCTTTCACGGGCTGCACTCTGCCTTCGTCACCCTCGACAAGCACCACTTCGTCAATGCCAGGGTATTCTGGTTCTTGGGTCTTGTACGCTTGAAAAGTATAAAGGCCGAGGACGAATCCTTCGGCGATGGCTCCCGCCGCTACCTTGGGGTCGAGCCCGCCCTTGCCGGCGCCGTGGACGATCGAAGCAATGCGCCGCACTCCCGAACGGCGTAGGTACCGGCCCGCGTTGCCCATCAGGTTGCGAACACGATCGGGCTTGAGGTCCTCTTGCTTTCCTAGTCCTACCACCAGCACCCGGGCTGCCGGAATCTTGCCGAACGTGTGGATTAGGGTCATTTCGTCAAGTTTGCCCTTGATCTCCCCCGCGGCGATGAGTTGACTGATTTCCCCTCCAAGTGCGCGGTCTACGGCCGCGGTGGCGCCACCGGGCTGGCCCGCGGCCTCAAAGTAGTTGACGACTAAGGCGTCGGACTGGATCTGTGTCACGTCGCCGGTGACGACGTCGATCTTCATTTTCGCCTCCTCCACGCAATGCTCATTGGGCTAAGCATGCTCGTTGATTATAGCATGCCCGCCGCTTGCTAGGAAACAGGCGGCACGACGGCAATGGCGTCGATCTCGACATCGCAGTCGCGTGGCAAGCGGGCGGCTTGGATGCACGACCGGGCGGGAGGGGTCTTGGGAAAGTAGTCCGCGTAGACCTCGTTCATCGCGGAGAAGTCGTCCATATTGCGGAGATAGCAGGTGGTCTTCAGCACGTGGTCAAGGGACGTGCCCGAGGCCTCTAAGATCTCTCTGAGATTATCCATTACCCGCCTCACCTGCGCCTTAATGTCGCCGGTCACCATTTGTCCAGACCGCGGGTCCAGCGGTACTTGGCCCGAGGTGAAGAGAAGATTACCCAATTTCACTGCTTGAGAGTATGGCCCAATCGCCTTAGGTGCCCGGTCTGTAGCGATGATTTCTTTCATGCTGCTCGTTTCTCCTTCCTGTCCGCCTTTCAGTCTATCACAGCTGTTGGGACATTCTCAAGATTCGCACTCGTGCAGTTCCGACCATTCACTGCCGAGAACATCGGCGCACCGCCTGTTGGTTCGCCGGGAACAGATTTTAGGCATCGGCGCGTGAAAGTGAGGCTTTCTCGGGCGGGTACATAAACAGATGGGATGGTGCGTCGTGTGGAAGGATAACCTTCAGGCCGCGAGGCCAGACACCGAAGCTCATGGGTGTGGTTCCGGCCGGGTCGCCGTCCACCTGCACCGGGAGGCCTTCGCGGGCCACGACGTGCATAGAACGGCACCGCAGGCATTCGACATCTGGTGCAGACGTGTGCCGACCGACTAGGACTTTAAGAAGATGCCCTACCTTCTGAACGAGACCCCGGCCGGTGAAGATACAAACGTCCAAGAAGCCGTCGTCGACCATCGCCTTGCCCGTGAGGCCCACGAAACCGCCGTATAGTCGAGTGTTGCTCAGGACGATCATTAGGACGCGCCGCCTCGTGACCCGTCCGTCGATAGTTACAGTGGCCGGCGTTCCAGCAAAACGGAGACCAGTCCAGATGCCAGAGGCAACATAGGCGAGAATGCCCCAGCGCCGCTTGGCCTCACGGGGGACGTGGCGTGTCACTTCGGCATCAAAGCCGATCCCGGCCATGAGGAGGAAGCAGCGATCCCCGGCCCGCCCGAGGTCGACATATCTAACCTGCCCTTCGACCAGGACCTTAGCTGCGTCCGCGAGTCGTCTGGGCAGGCCCATCTCGCGTGCCCAAGCGTTGCCGGTTCCCAAGGGAATCACGCCGAGGGGAACATTGGTCCGCGCCAGACCGTTCGCCACTTCGTTGACGGTGCCGTCGCCACCGCAGGCCACGACCACATTGCAGCCCTTCTGCACAGCCTCCCTGGCGAGGGTGATGCCATGGTTCTTTTCCCCTGTCTGGCAGGTCTCCACCTGCCACCCTGCGTCCCTAAGGACGTTTTCCACGATGCTGAGTCTCCTCAAACCGTGGCGGGCAACCGGGTTCACGATTAGCCGAGCTGTGACGGTCACGCTTCTTCCCGTTGGTCAACTATCCTTGTCCTGCCGAGCCTGCATCAGCTCTTTGACCAACCTGTCCACGCTACTCTGCAGGTCCTGCGAAGTATCTACCACATAGTGAGGACAGCGTATGGGCTCGACAGAGCCTTTCATGCTTTGATAGACTTCCCACGTTGCATCCGATAAATCCCATGGCTCAGGGCTAAGTTGTCGCGCCTCTAGGCGCTTGCGCACTTCCTCCTCCGGCGCGACAATGCTGATGACCGCCAGTCGGGCGCCGGTCCGGGAGGCAATGTCGTAGAGCTGCCGGCGGTTACGCTCGAACAGATTGGTGGCATCGAAGATCACGCCTACTCCCTGGCCAAGCAACTCCTCGATCAACTTGTGGCAAACACGATAGACCCAGTAGCTCTCTGCGGGCCTATACGTCGGCGCTTTGAAGAGCGCTTTCCGTACCTCGTCGGTACGGATGGTGATCACAGGCAACCGTTCTTCTAACAATCGAGAGAAATGGGTCTTGCCCGTACCCGGCAATCCGACAAGAATAATGAACAGTGGCTCCAATTGCCTGGGCGGCATGGGTGGCAGTGATTCCAGCGCAGCCTGCACGTCTTTCTCCACGCTCCGCATGGGTCCCATCCTGAACGGGTGCTCAACAATCGGCTCATCCTTCCTGCACTATAGATTATAAACAGTATGATCGCGGCATACAAACCGGCGTGGGGCCAAAGATTGATCTGGGGATATCAATCGTGTACGATGGCAAATGATCACGCCGATCATACTTTTCCGTCTTCTGGAGGGGTAATGGCAAGCGGAAAGCCTTTATTCGGCAAGTTGTATGGCACGGCCACCATTAGCGACCGGGGCCAAGTGGTGATTCCGGTAGAAGCTCGGCGCGAATTGGGTCTTGCACCCGGTGACAAGATAGCGATTCTCGGTTCCCCGAGCCACGAGGGATTGTTTTTGGTCAGCGCCAATGTGATGGTCAAGCTTGTCGGCGATGCGATTTCCACTTCGCGACCGACGTGACTGATGGAGGATGAATGGTTATCTAGCGTGAGGCGCTCGTCACCCATCGGGATTCAGCATTCTGCACTCAGTCGGTGGCATGTGGCCTGCTAACGATGGTCTGGCGGGAACTTGTCGTTCTGCACTCCGAGTTCATGCTTCCACATGCAGAGGAGGCCACGAATGATCGATTCAGGCCGGGCTGCCGACAAAGAGGAGCGGTGCCGTAATCCATCCCAGGAAATAGATGTGATCGTTGAGATCCCCCGCGGTAGCCGCAACAAGTACGAATATGATGACGAACGGAATCTCTTCCGCCTCGATCGCGTGCTCTACTCCTCGGTACACTATCCCACCGACTACGGCTTCATTCCGGGGACATGCGCGCCGGACGGCGACCACCTCGACGTGCTTGTACTAGTGGAGGAGCCAACTTTCCCGGGCTGCGTGATCAAAGCGCGGCCGATAGGCGTTCTGCGTATGCGCGACGAAGCGGGCGAAGATCTCAAGATCTTGGCCGTTCCTCTAGGCGACCCCCGCCTGAGATCTATCACCAATTTGACCGATTTGTCGCCGCACTGGCTGCGGGAAATCGAGAATTTCTTCGCTACGTACAAGCGGCTGGAGGACAAGGAGACAGAGATTCTCGGTTGGGGAGATGCCGCCGATGCCCTGCAGGTGATTTGCGAGGCTTCGTCCGGCTGCGATTGACAGACGTGCTATAATACTGTGGCAAGAAGCCGGCGCGGCACTTCACGGAGTGCCGGCGCAGGGCACCGCGTTCGTTGCCGACTTTTGTCGGACAGGCCCCAGCACACGACCAAAGCCATTCCAAGCGTCAAAGCATGAATCTGCCTATCCGGCTGGTTTTCAGGCGACGTGTTCCTGAGATAAGCAGGCATATCGCTATGGCCGGAGGAGATAATGAATGATGGACGTCCATTAAGACAAAGGGGGAAGCAATGGATCGGGACAAGGCCCCAACCGGGATCTACCTCAATACTTCCACCATGCAAGTTCTCCGGTGCAGCACATCTTTCAGCGTGCCTCGGGGACCAGAATGGGTGCTAGTTACGCCAGAAGTGAACGCGACCCTACTCAAGATCCGCGAAGTCGCGCGTGAGAAAGGTTTGGCTTCGGACCCGGACAAGATCGTTTGGGGTAGTTGGACGTAGTCTCTGGCGAGAGAGCTTTCGTACCCTTGGTACGAGGTGTGGTGTGGCATAGTCATCGCGGCGTGGCCTTCTACTTGTTGTCGATGAACAAGATGTCGTGTGACGCATAATCGATTGAGCAGAATCGGATCATATAAACATCTTGTGGATAAGATTGTGGACAACTTTGTTGACACAGGGCTAACTGCCGATGATATACTGATGTTGACGCTGGCGACAGTGACGGTTACGCCATCCCACGAGGAAAACGCGGTCGGCTTTGGTGGTGTGGCTCGTGGTTATACACATTCCTTCCACATGTGACGCGAACGTTTTCCACAGGCCGACAGGGGGTAGTAGATGCCGGAAGAAAGCAGATCCCGAGGCACCATCATTGTAGTGGAGGATGATCCAAACATCTCCGATCTTCTCTACTCTCTCTTTGAGTCGGACAACTACAATGTGGTGCCAGTCGGCGATGGCATCAAGGCTCTCGAGGAAACCCACCAGACAAAGGCAGACCTAATTACTCTGGATCTCAGCCTGCCGGGGATGAACGGGCAGGATGTACTGCACCATCTCAAGAATGACGAGCGCACTCGCCAGATTCCGGTGATCATCATCTCGGCACATGCTGCCTCGGTAAACGGTGAAGTACGAGAGATGGCCGAGATGGTGATTCCCAAGCCGTTCGACGTTGGTGAACTCCTCGAGCGGGTGGAGAGCGTGATGCGCCATTCCCCCGCAACCTGAACAGGGCACTCGGATTCTGGAATCTCGATGCCACCCCAAGCCAACCCCAGTCGCTGCACCGCCGGTGATTCAAAGGCGAGTAAGCGGCTTTGGATTGCTCTGGATCTTTGGGAGGAAAGCTGTTGAGCGTCCAAGTAGAAATTCGAGGCCCTCTCCATATCGTCACTCTGAACCGTCCAGAGGTTCACAACTGTGTCGACCGTCCGGTGGCCGAGGCGTTGCGCGCCGCGGTGAAGGCCTTTCGCGACGATCAGACGGCGCGAGTGCTGATTCTCACGGGCGCAGGCACTGAGGCTTTCTGTTCAGGGGCTGACCTGAAGGCCGCGACGAGCCCGTTCAACCTCTACAGTTCGCCCGATGCGGTGGGCGACGGTCCCATGGGCATCTCACGCATTACCGACGTCGACAAGCCAACGATTGCCGCAATCAACGGCCACTGCTATGCCGGCGGGCTTGAGCTCGCCTGCTGGTGCGATTTTCGCATTGCGGACGAGGCCGCTCAGTTTGGCGTTCTGAACCGGCGGTGGGGTGTGCCACTGGTGGATGGCGGCACACAGCGTTTACCCCGTATCGTGGGGCTCGGCAATGCCCTTTACTTGATCGAGACCGGTGTACGGATCGACGCCCGAACGGCGCTACGAATGGGCTTGGTGCAAGAGATTGTCCCCAAGGGGAAGGCCCTGGAGCGGGCGATTGAGTTTGGCGAGAGGATTGCCGTGTATCCGTGGCACAGTCTCCTGGCCGACCGTCTTGCAGCGCATAGTGCCTGGGCCTTGCCACTGGTCGACGGCCTACGGCTGGAGGCCCGTTTGGGAGAGGCAACCCTAGGAGAGATTGAGATGCGCGAGGGCCTGCAGCGATACGCCCGAGGCGATAGGCCAGCGCCGCTTACACCCACAGGAGAGTAAATGGAAGCTGAGAGCATGGAGAGGGTGCACCCGCTGGAGGACTGGGATTTCGCCAACCTGACCTACAAGCACACCCAGTACATGACGCATTTCTTCCACCACTGGACGGCCAAGTTTATTCCTCAGATTCCATCCCGACTGATTCAGCGATACTGTCCGCCGGGCGGAAAGGTAGTCGATCCGTTCATGGGTTCTGGAACGTCCATTGTCGAGGCCAAGCTACTTCGCCACCCATCGTGCGGTCTAGACATCAACCCTTTGGCGATCAAGATCGCCCAAGCGAAGACCAGGCGCATCGATTTCTTGCTGTTGGACGATTTCGTCGACTGGCTAGAGTACGGCAGGCGTTCGACTGACCACGGTATCCCGCTGCTGCCGGGCATGGGGAGAGATATCTCACTGCCGGAAGATCCGACTCTCTTCCCCAACAGCGAACTCTGGTTCCGCGACGATACTGCCCGGCACATCAAGTGCATCCTCGAGAAGATTAGCACTTTTGATCCAGACACCAAGAACTTCATCGAGGTGGGGCTTTCGGACCTGCTGAAGGGTATGAGCAATGCCCGCCTCGATATCGCCGTTCCCACCTTGCCAAGAGGTGATTCCTACGTAGACAAGAAGCACTACCACGTGACGGTACACAACCCGTCCCGCCAGATCGACGTCTTCGGGCGTTTAGCCGCACAGTTGCGGAGGATGGCGCGGGCTTTGCGCCAGCTATTGGTGATTGGCAGGGATACGGTATGCGACATAGTACTTGGGGATGCTCGTCAGCTTAGCCAACACGTCGATCAGGCCAGTCTGGTGGTCACTTCTCCCCCTTATTGGGATGCTCAGAACTACCAGAAACTCCACTTCCTCTCCTTCAAAGTGCTCGGCCTCCCTGAGCCGGGTTCCCAAGAGATTGGCCGCATTAAGCGGCACTACCTTGAAGACATGGACCGTGTCGTAGGCGAGATTGCGCGCGTTCTCGATGGCGTCTTCGCCATCGTGATCGGCGAGTCAAGACGTGGTACGCACGAAAAAGTCCGTCAACTGGCGCTCGAACATGGCATGACCGAAGTACAGACCATTAGGCGCCGCATCACCAACCACGCCTTTTTTGCTAGAGGCGTCCAAACGGAATACATCTACGTCTTCCGCCACTAAGTGGTTACCGGTTATCCGTTGTCAGCCGATGGTTAACCCGTCTAAAGCGAGCCAGGGGTGTGGCTAGCTGGGTTGATAGCTGATGACGGATAACGATTGATTGCTACCTACCTGGTACGGTTATTGCACCATCCTACTGACCGGAGCGAAGCCGACGCGGCTAATACGCCGCGGTTCTGGTGACGCAACGGTGAGTGGGGAGGTGTTAGCATGGAACAACGAGAGGAACTAGAGACCACCCGCGAAGGGACGATCGGCAGTCTGGAACAGGCCAAGGGAACCGTCGAAGAGACAACCCCGAGGACCGAACAAGTTGCGACAGAGACAGCCGCGAGAACCCGAGAATCCTCGGCAGCACTTGGGCAGGCGGCCAGTGAAAGGCTGCAGGAGACTTCTCGGACCCTTTCGGCTCAGATGGGCCTGGCCAAGGAACGCGCCGAGCATGGCATGAAGAACGTGCGAGAGGAAACCGAACGAGCGGTCAGAAGGAATCCCGGCCCAAGCCTTGTCGCTGCCGCAGTGCTAGGTTTCTTGGCCGGTTCCTTGATCTGGAGGTGAAACTGTGGCTCAACCACTAAGAGAACCGTCGATGGGGTTCACTGATATCGTGCGTGGCCTCTTGGACGATACCCAGCGCCTGATTCGTGACGAGATAGCCCTGGCTAGATCAGAGGTTCGCCAGAACATCAAGAGCGCCGTGGCAGGGGCGGCCGTACTAGCGATCGGCGGCGTCTTTGCCGTAGTGGGCTTCATCTACGTGGCGCTGATGGCAGTGTTCCTGATTAGCCTTGTCTTGCCCGCTTGGCTAGCGGCCCTGATTATTGGTTTCTTCTTGCTCATCGTAGGCGGGATCATGCTGTTAGTGGGCATGAACATGCTTTCTAAAGCCACTGCCAAGCCAGAGGAAACCATTGAAACGTTGAGGGAGGACCGGGAATGGCTGAGACGACAGATGAGATAAAGCGAGACATCGCGCGCACGCGGGATGACATGGCCCAGAAGCTCGATCTTCTCCAACGGAAGACGAACGAGCTAAAAGATTGGCGTCTCCAAGTGAGATTCCATCCGTTGCTGGCGATGGGTTTGGCAGTCGGCCTTGGCCTGTTTGCAGCCTTTCTGACCCAGCCTTTGCGCCGTCAGACCTATAGGATGCTAACTAGACCCTAGCTAGGCACAGGTTCGGCGGGCCCTTGACCTAGGCTGCCTGTCAGGACGACGAATGTGCAAGTGCGAAGAGTACCTTGCCAGGTGAGGTGGCGGCGTGGGGTTGTTCAGACTCGCCTCCTAGCGCCTCAAGCTAATTCAACTCCGCTGTCACTCTCAACGCTGGGCGCTGACTCATACAGGCCTCAGTCGTTTGGGATGACAGGGAACTATGCGTGGCCTAGGGTGCGTCCTTCAGGCGAAGGACGCATTGACGGAGGTCTCAGCGAGGCCGTGGATTCCGGCTTTCGTCAAAATGACAAGGTCAACGCAACATGACTGCCAACACCGCGGGTACGGCTGATTGCTGTTGGTAGGAAGGTGCCCCCGGGGTCTTCAACCCTCGCAGCACCGCGTCTTTCGGACGCGCTCTGGGTACGAGAGCAGGAACGTCGTCATCAGTCACGCATCACCGAGGCCAATGCCACCCCACCGATCGCCCCGAGTGCCAGCGCGTAGATCACGGAAATACCGCCACAAAAGGTCCCGCCACATATGGCACCCCCGACTCCTGTGCCCACGAATGGACCGGCGTCGTAGCCGCGGTCTTGAAACTCTCTAAGTAATTGCGTCGAGGCCTGAGCGAGGCCGAACACGGCAGCCTGAAAGACGCTGAGGATCATGCTCACCACACCACCGATTAGGGCAGCGAGACCTCCGGCCAGGGCACCGTGAATGCCGGCCGAGGTGAGGTCCCGCCCTGGTGGCATCCAATATGCCGCCAGGGCGCCAATGGCCGCGTAGCCCAACAAGCCAATCAAGCAGGTAAACATGCCAACGCAAGCGATTTGGTTAATCACCGCCAGGGCGGCGTACACCGCTCCTCCCATTAGGCCAGCCTTGAGCCATGGCGACATGGACGTCTCCTTTCTCCCCGGCGACCTTGCCACCCGCCGATGCTGGTCCCCGTTTCGGTCTCCACCAAGGAACCGTGCTGATGATCGCCGGCCGCAGATTCATCCTCCCTCTTGAGCTACGTTTGGCACTGCCATTGTGTTACAATAGCCATGGGCTCGGCGGAAGCGCACAGTAGGGGCGAGATGGCCTGGCTCCTACCAAGCAGGGCGGTGACAAATGTTGGAAGGAACAGCGGATGGTCGCTACGCTGGGTCAGCAGAGGACATGACCTGGCAAGACGTGCCCGGCCTCTCCTTTGAGTTCGATCCGGCTCTGCTTTCTCTGACGTTCACCTTTTCTTGCGGGCAGGCCTTCCGCTGGCAGAAGGATCCAGCCGGCGCATGGATAGGCGTGGTGCGCGGCAGAGCGTGGCGCGTCCGGCAGGAGAGGTCCCAGGTTACTTGGCAAACCTACCCCGTCCTTGGGGACCCAACAGCCATGCAGAGCTACTGCCGCCTCGACGTGAATCTTGCGGCGGTGTACGCTGATCTGGTGCGGCGCGACGAGCATATCGCCAGGGCGATCGCCCGTTTTCCCGGACTGAGGCTCCTGGCACAGGAGCCGACCGAATGCCTTCTCTCGTACATCTGCTCTACCGGTAATGCCATCCCACGCATCTCCCGCTCCATCGAAAAGATGTCGTCACTCTTTGGCCGGCACATTGGACGTCTGGAAGGCAAGGACTACTACGCCTTTCCCAGTGCAGCAGCGCTCGCCGCGGCGAGCACCACAGTCCTTGCCAAAGACTGTGACCTAGACTACCGGGCGCCGCGTTTGCAGGATGTGGCCGCAGTGTTGGAAGCCAAACCTTCAGGATGGCTAGACGGCCTGCAACGGCTGCCCTACGACGATGCCCGTGCCGAACTCATACAGATCCGCGGTGTGGGGCAGAAGATCGCCGACTGCGTCTGTCTGTTCTCCCTGGCCAAAGACGAGGCTGTGCCAGTGGACACCCATATTTGGCAAGTGGGCCAGGCACTGTTCTTGCCTCGGGAGCAGGCCAGGACTTTGACCCCGGCCAGGTACCGGCAAGTCGCCGATCTGTTTCGTCTGCGCTACGGCCCGTTCGCCGGTTGGGCGCAAGAGTATCTCTTTTATGACCATTTGACCAGGGGCACCAAGAGGAGGAAGCAATGAACTACGACGAAACCGTCGAGGCCCTGAGCGTAGCGGAAGACGACCTAGTCCGACATCTGCTGTCCTCGGTGGCCGGGGAAACAACACCGGGCGATTCTATTCGTGCCGGCCTAGTGGCCTTCGGGCTCTACGACAGCGTCGACATGCCCTACAGTGATACCGACTATCTGGACGACTACAAACTGATTGATTCCCTAAGCCACCTAGCCGAATGGTTCCCGCAGGCCCCTCTGGATAGGACGGCGGAGCTAGTGAGCCGCTACATGGGCTATGTTCTGCTGGAGTTTTCCTTAGGGCAGAACATCGCCTGTGACTCCACATGGATCGAGGTTAGCGTGGCGCTGTCCACGATCTTCCGCCGGAAGATCGAATATCAGTACGACGTCATGGGACTGTCGGGGGAGGAGGAAGGCGAGGAGGACGAAGAGATCGCCGAAGAAGGCGAAGAAGAGGAAGCTGCACCTACTGGCGACGTACAGACCATCGTCGACGGTAAGACGGTCTAAGTAGCCAGTCAATCGCGAAGACCTAGCGTGGCGACGTTCTCGATATGGTAGGTCTGAGGGAACATGTCGATAGGTTGCACTTCGTGCAAAGTATAACCACCTGCACACAGCAGCTTCAGGTCGCGGGCGAGGGTCGCCGGGTCACAGGAGACGTAGACGAGGCGGGCGGGTCGCAGCCGTAGCAAGGCTTCGATGACCAAGGGGTCGACGCCGGCGCGGGCAGGATCCAAGATAACGGCGTCAATCTTTTCGGTCAGTTGTGGCAGGACCCGCTCGGTCTTGCCCAGTAGGAACAAGACATTGTCCACACCAGTGGCGTTAGCCTCGGCGTTCTTGACTGCTGCATGTGCCTCTTCAATGCCGATAACCCTTCTTACCTTGTCGGCGATGAGGAGGGCAAAGGTGCCCACGCCACAGTAGGCGTCGACGACGACATCGTCGGGCTCGGGCCGCAGACGATCGATCACTACCATGGCGAGCACCTCGGCCTGACCGTACTCTGCTGGCATCGGATAAGCGGGCACAGCTTTCAGCCATGGACGGATGTCAGTTATGGCGCGCCGAGTGTTAACCTGAAAGAAGGACGAGGCATACACTTGGAAGCGGTGCCCCAGCAACTCTTCTTGGATGCGCGGTGCATCGTCTGGCGCATGGCGGATGACCTTGATTCCTAAGTCGGTCACGATCAGCGGCGGGTCGACGAGCGATTGGCCACTACCCACGGCGTAGCGTACAGCCACCTGGCGTAGGCCCCGGCATTTCCCCTGGACAGAGGCCAGGATAGCGTTGATCGCTGGGTGCATCAAATGGCAATAAGGAATTGGCAGCAGCGAGTGACTGTGCGGTCTGGTGAAGCAAAGATCCCCATAGTAGCCAACCGAGAAGCGCGCATGGTTGCGATACTCCCATTGATGAGGGGAAGGTACCGTCGGCGCCACTGGCGCATCAATGAAGCCGCCAATGCGCGCCATCTGCTCCTCAACGATGCGCCGCTTGAGGCGCAACTGCTCTTCGTAGGCCACGTGTTGCCACTGACAGCCACCACAAGTGCCGAACAAAGGGCAAGGCGGTTCGACCCGATAGGGTGAAGGCTTTCTCACCGCTAGGAGTCGGCCGCGGCCAAAGGTTCGCTTCTGCACGCTACGCTCGATGAGGACTTCCTCACCAGGCAGGCCACCGTCGACAAAGATCACCTCGCCGTTGATACGGCCTATCGCCGCGCCCCCATGGGCCACATCGGTCAGGGTGATCTCTAGTTGTGGCGCAGGGGGCAAGTTCTCTAGCCGAGGCATCTCGTTCTCCAACTAGCATCAAGATGGGTTTGCACAGATGATTCTACAGAGCAAGACGGGGCATGTCAAAGGCGATTGACACGTCAGGATAGAAGAGTATAATAGTTGTACTAGCACGTGAGCGCTTCTTCTTTATCGTCTTCACGATGTTGTCCTCACGAAAGGAAGCGCCCATGTCCCCGCAAGCTCTTGTCCACCGTCTGTACTGAAGAGCTTCATCAACATCGACATGGCCAACGCCCGTGAGATTCGTGGTTGGGGACTGCTTATCGAGAGACCGGGGCCTCGCTTGGTGTTTCCCCCGATGTTGGGCGTGGACAACCGGGCTCGACTACCAAGACCTTCCTCAAGGCCGTTTGCCTTCTGGTTCGAGGTCTCAGGTCACAAGTCGTGAGCATGTGGCAATCGGGGGTCGAAGTTCCAGAGAAAGTGGGGACAAGTTCTAATGAAGGTCGAGCCAGAAAACAAGACAGAAGGTCTACACGGTCAGTCCACACGTGATCAAGCCTTTGCCAAGTGGGTGGCGCAAGGCAAGGATGACCTGGCGCGGAAGGCACTAGCTGACCAGAGGAATAAGAATGATACGAAGAAGGTGTCGCTGCTAGGCAGGGTCTTCGGCACTTTGGTCAAGGGCCGCGGCCGATAGTCGCCTCGGCCCGCACCTACTGGGACGGGCCGAGGCCGGTTGGCTCCCACCGCAGTTCAGGCAGAAGACGTTGATCATTCGTTCTGGGCTTTCTGAGACGGTCACGAAGCCCTGACTATGCCAAAAGGCCAGAGCACCATTGTTGGCCAACAGCGTGTTGGCCTCAAGGATGTTGTACTTTCTTGACCGCCGGCAGAACTCCTTGAGTAGGGCAACCGCGCGGGCGCCGATCCCTCTGTGACGGTAGGCCGGCAAGACGAAGAACTCGGCGACCTGCCAATGATCGCCGGTATCCCGGAGTAGGCAGAAACCGGCCAGATCCTCAGCCAGCCAGAGACCGAAGGGAATGCGCTCGGGCTCGAAGTCTTGCCAATAGACTTCGAACCAGCGATAAGGCACCTGTCCGCGCTCATCCCGAGGCGGCGTTTGACCTTGGATTGAGGCCAGTTCTGCCAAATACTGAGTTAGCAGGGTCCGAAATATGGGCTTCAGGCTAGCCGGTGCGGGTTCCAGCCGGACCTCGATCTTCTCTTCGTGGCGATCATCTGGTTCCATTCTTCTCTCTTGTGGGATTGGTGCTACCTGGCAAGCTCGCGCCAGGCGCATTTTCTCCTCGCGGCCGATCGCCACCTGAAGAGTAGCACGACCACACTGCCAAAGTCAAGGCAGGGATACTGCCCGCGGCACGCCGACTATTAGCACGACTAAGGCCGCACGATCACACTTAACGCGACCGGTCCCAGCGGAAGCAGCTTTCCGCGCCCGGCCCAGCACTGCCGCGATTCACCACATCGTCCACAGGGCGGTATGGGTCGCGCCTATGGGCGATCGTACGAAGTCTCTTCCGACACGCGCGAGGGTGATGGTCACCGTGTGAGTCGCGGCGAAGACAAGTTGGGCGCTAAGTGCTTCAGTCATTGCTCAGTCCGTAGTGTTCTTAATGATCAGGAAAGAGAGGCTCAACATGTTCAGGGGAACCGTTGTCGCGGGCGCTAGACGCTAGGTCAAGGGAAGCGTGAAGTAGAAAGCGCTTCCTTTTCCCTCCTCGCTCTCGAACCACATCTTCCCGCCGTGCCGCTCAATGATCTCCTTGCTGAGATACAGACCGAGACCGGCTCCAGCTGTCTTGGCCTGCACCGCCGTCGGGGAGCGAAAGAACGGCTCAAAGATCCTCTGTTGTTGGTCTTTCGGAATACCGATTCCATAGTCTTTCACCGAGACTCGAGCGTACTGGTCTATCTTGTCCGTTGCGACAATCACGTCCCCACCCTCTGGAGAGTACTTGAAGGCGTTGCTCAAGAGATTCACCAGTACTTGTTCCAACCTCACGGGATCCCATTCGCCCCTAAGATTATTCGCCACAACCTGAAGCTTCATCCGCACTCTTTCTTCCGGGCTTAGTTGTGTGCTGAAATGCTGGACCACCTCTGCCACGAAAGAAGAGAGATTCATCCGTTCCCTGCTCAGTTCAAGCCTACCGGCCCTTATTCTAGATACGTCGAGCAACTCATCTGCCAGATGAGCTAAACGAGTAGACTGCTTCTTGATCGTTTCGAGGATTGGGCGCAACTGCTCGGGGACGGCCTGCGCCGACTTCATAACTAGGTCAGCGTAACCTACCAGCACAGCAGTAGGGCTCTTCAGCTCGTGCGCAGCGATGGAGATGAACTCGTCGCGCGTTCTGAGGGCATCCTTCAGATCCCGGAGCAGGTTGGCGTTCTCGACGGCCGTTGCCAGCCGTTGAGCCACGAGGAGTCCGAACAAGAGATCTTCCCGAGTAAATGTGAGGGGCTGGCTGGCCAGTGACAGAAACACGCCGTAAACCTGTGCCGTCGACCTAATCGGCAAGGCCATGGCCGCCGAGAACTTGTGCTCCCTCATTTCCCGGGCTTCGAGACTAACGAATCTGGGAGAAATCGCATTGACGTCGGATATGAAAACAGAACTGCCCTTCTCCCATACCTGGTCCCGTATGGTATTCCATGAGCTTGCTATAAGGTTCTCCGCCGCTGCGGCGCGAGCGGGGTCTCGGTGTACAATTATCTTCTTGCTTGTTGTGCCGTCTGGAGCGACGAGGTACGCCGCATTGGCGTCTCCGAGTAGCGTGGTCAGTCCCGACAGTACCTCCGTGAAAGGAAGTTCGTCCGCGATAGGACCTGTCGGCAAGAGGGCGCTCAAATCGACGAGGAACTGTGATCGGAGCGCTGCCCTCTCCATATCCTCAATCTGCCGATGGAGTTGGGTCGCGGTGCCCGTGTATAACCTGGCATTGTCGATAGCCACTGCGGCGAAGGCTGCAAGAGCCACGATAAGGTCTTCGTCTTCTTTGCTGAATTCCTCGGTGCCGATCTTCTCAGCTAAGTAAAAGTTCCCTAGGATTCTACCCTTTGATATGATGGGTACACCGAGGAAGCTTCTCATCTCCGGATGTTCAGGCGGAAAGCCTATGGAAGCCGGGTGCTCGTGGATATTACGCACCCTAATTGGTCGAGGGTCTTGCAACAGTAAGCCTAGGAGACCTAGGCCGCGTGGCCAGTCACCTATCGCAGCAATTTGTGCATCGGTGACGCCTGAAACGACGAATTGGGAAAGGCCCCTTCGATCTTCTTTCGCTACGCCGATCGCGGCGTAGCGGGCCTGCGCCAAATCCCTGGCGCTGTCGGCGATCTTCTTGAGGACGGCTTCCAACGAAAGCTCAGACACGATCGCCAGTGCCGCCTGCTGCAACGCGAGGGACTTGTCCATTGACTCTGCTACCCTGGTCAACCTCTGTGAATTGCTGAAATGGCTGCCTCAAGCGAGATATAGAGGGACCTTGCGGCATCCAATTGTGCTTTCATTTCGCCATACTCTCGAAGAGGCACCGACTCCGCTCGTGGTCACTGAGCATAACTCGTGCCATAGCGCTCAGGCATAATGTCAGCGGTTGCATCATGCTCCGAGTCTGCTATAATGCGCTCGGTCGATTTCCTTCTGCCCTGCACTCAGTTGGCCGCTTCCAGAATAGGAGGTCCGAATGACAGCCCAGCGTGACACCGTGCAACGCGCGATCTTGCCTATTCCCCATCGTCCGTATACCGGAACGGTCCTGTACGATGCCAAGGACCCGGAGGCCAAGTACCCGCCGATCCAGCCTATTCGGCCGCCCGCAGGGGCGCCCAACGTCCTGATCATCCTCCTGGACGACGTCGGCTTCGGCGCTTCCAGCGCTTTTGGTGGACCATGTCAAACGCCGACCGCCGAGGAGCTGGCCGCAGATGGTCTGAAGTATAACCGGTTCCATACCACCGCCCTCTGCTCGCCCACCCGTGCTGCCTTGCTCACCGGTCGCAACCATCACAGCGTGGGTATGGGTGGCATCACCGAGATCGCTACTCCAGCGCCGGGCTATTGCTCCTCGATCCCCAACTCCGCGGCGAACATTGCCAAGGTCCTCAAGTACAACGGTTACTCGACCGCCCAGTTCGGTAAGTGCCACGAGGTCCCAGTCTGGGAAACCAGCCCGATCGGCCCCTTCGACCACTGGCCCACCGGCAATGGCTTCGAGAAGTTCTATGGCTTCCTCGCCGGAGAGAACAACCAATGGTATCCCGAAGTCTACGATGGCTTCACGCGGGTCAGCCTCCCCGACGACCCAGAGTATCACTTCATGGCCGACATGACCGACCAGGCTATCCAGTGGCTCAACACCCAAAAGACCCTCGCACCTGACAAGCCCTTCTTTATCTATTTCGCCCCAGGCGCTACTCATGCCCCCCACCATGTGCCCAAGGAGTGGGCCGATAAGTACAAGGGGCAATTCGACGATGGTTGGGACAGGCTGCGAGAGCGCACCTTTGCTCGGCAGAAGGAACTGGGCGTAATTCCTGCCGATGCTCAGCTCACCAAACGACCCGCAGAGATTCCCGCCTGGGAGCAGATGCCTGACGAGCTGAAGCCGGTGCTGCGACGACAGATGGAGGTCTATGCCGGCTTCCTGGAATACACCGACTACCACATCGGGCGGCTGGTCGACGCCATCGCCGCTCTCGGGGCCTTGGACAATACCCTTGTCTTCTACATTATCGGCGACAATGGCGCTTCGGCGGAAGGGACAGTCAAGGGCTGTTTCAACGACATCATCTATTTCAACGGGATGCACGACCTCGAAACTCCAGAGTACCTAGCAGCACATCTGGACGACTTGGGCGGCCCCCGATCCCACAACCACTACGCCGTGGGTTGGGCACATGCGATGGATACGCCCTACCAATGGACCAAACAGGTAGCCTCGCACTGGGGGGGCACCCGCAACGGGTTGGTCGTGCACTGGCCCAACGGTATTAAGGCTCAGGGGGAGATTCGCTCGCAGTTTCATCATGTCATCGACGTGATGCCCACTATCCTAGAAGCAACCGGCGTTCCAGCGCCGACGATGGTAGACGGCGTCCAGCAGAAACCGCTGGAAGGCGTGAGCATGCTCTATTCCTTCGACGACGCCACCGCCCCGGACCGCCACGAAATTCAGTACTTCGAGATGTTCGGTAATCGGGGCATCTACTACAAGGGCTGGACTGCAGTGACCAAGCATAGCCTACCGTGGGAAAGGGCTAAGCTGCCGGCCTTCGACGATGACAATTGGGAGCTATACGATACGACCAAGGATTGGACCCAAGCTGTAGACTTGGCGAAACAGTATCCGGAGAAGCTGCACGAACTGCAACGGCTGTGGCTGATCGAAGCGGCGCGCTACAACGTGCTGCCCTTGGATGACCGCCGTGGCGTACGGTTCAACGCCAAAGTTGTTGGCCGGCCCATGCTGGTGCAAGGGCGCTCTCAGATGTTGTTCCCAGGTTTGGTGCTGAACGACGCCTCGACCATCAATTTGATCAATCAATCGTACACGGTGACTGCCGAGCTCCGGGTCCCAGCCGACGGCGCGACTGGCGTGATCGTCGCGCAGGGTGGCAACTTCGGCGGCTGGGCACTCTACGCGAAGGATGGCCGGCTCAAGTACGTCTACAACTACTTTGGGATGGAACTCTATGCCGTGGAGTCTCCTGCCGCTCTCCCGCAAGGCACGCATCAGGTCCGTATGGAGTTCGCCTATGACGGTGGGGGATTCGGCAAGGGCGGCACTATTTCCCTCTTCGTCGACGCCGATAAGGTGGCCGAGGGCCGCGTCGAGCACACGCATTCCGTTTTTCTGTCCATCGACTCCCGGACTATGGTTGGCGACAAGGCTGGCGCGCCAATTTGCTCCGACTTCAGGGTATCAGGCAATCCCTTCAGCGGTCGGGTCAATTGGGTGCGGATCGACACGAGTGGAGGGGAAGATCAAGTGTCTGCAGAGGCGCGGGTCCGCGTCGCCATGGCGACCCAATGAGCCCTCGCCAGGCCGACCCGATCTCGAAGACCGGGTCGGCCTAACCGCCGCTCTGCTGTCCCCCAAAACCTTGCTTCCCTTCGTTCGTCTTATTACGAACAAGGCAATCCTACGGGCCATAAAGGACAGAGAGATGACTTTCCTAAGACGCTTCCTCATCTTGGCAGTTCTCATTTCGATCGTGGTTTCCGCCTGCAGTCGAGGCGGTGGCATACATTCCACACCAACTTCACCACCACCGCCAGCTTCACCAGTCAGCGCCGCTGACCAGTTCCTAAAGGCGTGGCAGGAGCAGCGGTATGAGGACATGTACAGTTTGCTCGCCAGCTCTTCCCAGCAAGAGATCAGCCGCGAACAGTTCGTCCAGCGCTACCAGGCGATCGCTGCTGAGGCCACTATCAAGTCAGTCTCCTATCAGATTTCCACGCCGAATAACCAGGCGCAGGACAAGGCTGAGGTACCGGTAGTGATTACCATCAACACGACGTTCTTCGGCGATATCCGGCAAGAGAATACGATCCCGGCGATGAAGGAAGGAGATTGGCGGATCGTCTGGTCGCCGACACTGATTTTTAAGCAATTGATCGGTGATACCCTGGTGCGCCTCCAGCAGTTGGCGCCGCTACGGGGCTCGATCCTTGATCGCAATGGCAAGGCCCTGGCCGTGGATGGCCCAGTCTACGACGTCGGCGTAGTGCCGGGGAAGATTCAGGACAAGGAGGCGCTGATCGCTACCCTCGCCAAGGCGCTGGGGATGGACCAGGCTACGGTTCGCGCTCGGGTCTCTGTCCAGGCACAGCCGGACTGGTTTGTACCGGTCAAGGTCCTTCCCTTTAATACCCCCGCAACCACCATCGAAAGCCTGAAGACTATCCCCGGCGTCATGCTGCGTCAGGAATCCTCTCGGGTCTATCCTTACGGATCGGTCGCTTCCCATGTCATTGGCTACCTGACCAACGTCACCGCCGACGAACTGAAATCCCTTGCGGCGCAGGGCTATGACGAGGATGACCTGATCGGCCGTGCCGGTCTTGAGCAGTCGATGAACGACATCCTGGCCGGGCAGAATGGCGCCCGGCTCGTGGCCATGCATCCTAATGGCGTCGTGGAAGACGTAATCGCCGAGAAGCCGGCGAAGCCGGCTTCAGATGTCCACCTGACCATCGACATTGCCCTGCAGCAGAAAGCCGAGGAATTACTGGGTGGCCGCCCCGGCGTGATCATCGCCATCGACCCGCGTACGAACGCTATTCTGGCGATGGTCAGCCAGCCCGGGTTCGACCCCAACGCTTTCGTCCAAGGTCTTTCTGCCGCAGACTGGCAGAAGCTCTCGAGCGATCCGAACCTGCCCTTGCTGGATCGTGCCACGCAGGGGGCCTATCCGCCAGGGTCGGTTTTCAAAGCAGTGACAGCCGCCGCCGGCATGGAAAAGGGAGGCTACACCCCCAACTCGACTTTCGCCTGCACTCCCACTTGGACAGGGCTTGGGCCGGACAATGTGAAAAAGAACTGGCGGACAGACGATCGAGGCACGCTGGACCTGCTGACGGGCCTGGCAGAGTCGTGCAATCCGGTGTTCTACGAGATCGGCAAGAAACTGGACCAGACCGATCCGAACATCCTGCCGGACTTCGCCAAGGCCATGGGGTTAGGCAAGCCGACGGACATCGAGGGGCTGCCCGAGGCCTCCGGGCTAGTGCCAAGCCCAGATTGGAAGAAGTCGACCCGCAATCAGCCTTGGTACACCGGCGACGCTGTGAACATGGCGATCGGCCAGGGCGATCTATTGGTCACGCCGCTGCAAATCGCCAACATGTATAGTGCGATTGCCAGCGGCAACCTCCGCACACCGACAATTATCGACAAGGTGACTCAGGGGGACAAAGAAGTGCGGAGCGTCACGGCGGCCAAGCTAGGAGACCTGCCCATGTCGGCCGCTACCCTTAATGCCATCAGACAGGGCATGTACAAGGTGATCAACGACCCGCGGGGCACCGGCCTTCCGGTCTTTCAGGGGGCGAAGTACATAGCCGCCGGGAAGTCGGGCACAGCCGAAGACGCTGGCACCAATTCTCACGCGTGGTTTCTGGCCTTCGCGCCCTTCGAGCAGCCGCAAATCCTGGCCTTGGCCTTTTTGGACGAAGGTGGTTGGGGATCGGAGCACGCCGGACCGATCGTCCGGCAACTACTGGACTACTACTTCAGCACGACGCCCGGCCGGTAGCGCCCGCTCATATCTCACAGTAGTGCCCCGGCGCGGGGCGCCACCTTGCTGAATGAAAACGAACGGGGGCCCGCTCCAATCTGGAGTCGAGGCTCAGCCGGTTCCCATTTTCATACCAGCGACTACTTAGGGGAGGCCGACTTCGAGTTCGTTGCTCACGTCTCGAATTCCCTCGACTTGAGCGGCAGCCTGTTCTGCTAGGGCCTTTTCCTTCTCTGTATTGACCCTGCCACGTAGATAGGCCACGCTGCTGACCACGGTCGTCTCGTCATCGAGGATCTCGACGCCTCGATCAGCCACGGCAGCGCTCACCATGCCTTTCAGCACGGCATCGTCGACCACGGCGGCCGCTTCCTCTGGCGGAACCTCGCCAATGGCTAGGTCGCTCACAACGTCCTTGACCCCTGGAACGCTACTGACTGCTAGCGTTACCGCTGTTTCTTCAGCCCGGCTTCTGACCGTCCCTACGAGAGTGACAACCCCGTCCTTTACATGCACGCCTACGTCCTTCAAGGAAACTCCCGGCGTGCCGCCGACGGCCGCCTCCGCCTCTATCCGGATCTTCTCGTCGTCAGCCTTGGCTTCTGGCTCTATTGTAAGGTCCGCTAGCACCCGCTTCACACCGGGCACGGACATCGCCACCTTCTTGGCATGAATCGCTTGGAAGGGAAAATCCACCGTTCCGTGCAACTCGACCACGCCGCTTGCGACGTCGACCCAGACGATACTGGCTGACTTTAGCTTTGGATCATTTGCTAGGGCATCAGACACCTTGGCCGCTAACACGTTGTCCCTTATTGCGCTCATCACTCAACCTTTGTCCACCAACTGGCCGTCAGCCGTGAGCTTTCAACCCGGCGCTAGCGGGTCATCGGCGCTCGCGCTGGCTGATGGCTGATAGCTATCTAGAAGGTCAGACTGATGGCGCAATATGCATGCCATGCACCTGAGCCGAAACAGAACTTGGCCGACAGAAACCGGCTAGCCCAACTTCCGCCTGAATCCAAAGGAGGCAGAACCGAGCCAATGGCAGAAAACGGTGTTCGCGTCAATCAAGTCCAGTTCGCCGTACGGGAGGTCGTGTGGACCTTACTATGGGCAAGCTGTGATC
>Ga0315298_1000923_pt1 | contig 55816 bp, 48 predicted proteins | sample WHS_1_MG_FD_203077 | JGI IMG/M metagenome (GOLD analysis project Ga0315298, IMG submission 203077) | Extremophilic microbial mat communities from Washburn Hot Springs, YNP, Wyoming, USA - WHS_1_MG | ecosystem: Environmental > Aquatic > Thermal springs > Hot (42-90C) | place: USA: Wyoming... | reverse complement strand
CCTACGCATTCTGGATATGGATATTCTGAAACAACGTGCTTGTGGTTGACATGGACGTAGCCCGCATCTGGAGCAGGATCACCCGTGGGGATTTACCCTATCGACTGCGCGGAGATCACTCCCACTCAATTGTTTCCAGTGGTATTAACAACGTATAAACATTGGGTTTCTTGAAGTCTAACATGGACATTTACCGTCACTTTTACCGTCAAATAATGCGCGCTTGGCCTGGCGCGGGAAATGCACTCGGTTTGCGCGGCGGCTGCTCTTCGGCATCAATCGTCAACTATCGAACGGAGCCGAAGGCCATTTCAAGTCACTCAGCCCTATGGTGCTCCCTCACAAATTACCATGATCCGAATCATCCATTGACCGAATTTTCGTTCCCGACCTTGGCGCTTGAAGGGTGTCAGAAACAAAGTAATGATTCTACCAGTTGGGAGATACCGTGATGCAAACCGTCACCAATAAAATCTTGTGGAACACGCCGCCGGATTGTCGGAGGCCCCCCCTTTGGTCGCCAAAGAACTGTTGCGCCTGAGCAGTCGTGCAGCCGTCGATCCACAGCTATGGCTTTGCAACGCCCCACGCGACAATAACTTGATCGAGTGGGAATGACGATGTTTCTCTTGACCATTCATGGAAGGGAGCGGCAGTCTGACTGTAGGGTCCCGGCTCGGGTCGATCAAACTGGACGCGCGCTGGAATGTGGAAAGCGCTCCCAAACACGATCGCCTCACCAGCGGCGAGAATCGTCACTTGATCGAGCAGACGGCGTGCCTGCAGAGGAATGATGCGGCGGAAGTGATCGATGTCATCGGGATTCTGCAGGCGGTGGCTGACGAAGTTCGCGCATTGACTGATGATGGTTTGGCTAATTTCGCTGGGCCGCTGGCTCGCAATGATGAGCGAGAACCCGAACTTGCGACCTTCCTTCGCAATTCGCTCATAGGCCAGTCGAGCCTGGCGATGTCCTCGATCTTCATCAGAGCGCGCGGGTCGCGCGTAGTTGTGTGCCTCTTCTAGGACGAGGACCCACGGGTGTTTGTACCGAGACATTGCTGGAAGACGTTCACGTGCTTCCAGCAAAATACGACCGATCACAGCACAGGCGTAGGGCAGGACCTCATTACTAAGCATCGAAAGATCAAGCACGGAAACTTTCGGCCCATTACTCTCGCCCAGACCAAATCGCTTGAACCATGATGCCAAATCAGGGATCGCAATCGGTGTTTCTTCGTAGTTCAGGAACGAGCGCCAGCGTTTGTCGTCCAACCGAGTCTTCAGTCGAAGTTTCAGCGTGGTCAGGTGCGCATCGATGCGGAAGGTGTCCTCTTTCGAGACCGCTCGGTTGATCATGGAGGGGTCTGTGAGCGAGGCCCTGCTTACCGGTAAGGGAGAGTCCGCCGTTCGAACCGCGACCTCAGCACTTCCGGCTGCACCTGCGATGAGCGCGCGAATCTTGTTCTTCAGATTGTCAGCTTCGGCGGCGATGGAAGCTTGATTGTCTAGGACCTCCGTATTGTATTTGTCCACCGCACGGTGGCCCGTGAATAGACCATTGAAATTGGAAGTATCTATTCCCGAGCTTTGGAGATGCCCTATTACAGCGTCGCAGTATGAGCCCGCTGACTTCTTCTTGATACTCGTGAGTTCGCTTAAGAGTTGGTCAATAGCACTCATGGCGTTCTGCAAAGCATTGAGGCTGGCAGCCTCATCGGCGCTACCGCCCTTCGCGATGGCCCACCAATCTTTAAGGACAGGTTCCTGCGTTTGTTCTGACGCGCTCAGCCAGGCGCAAATCTCTTCCGCGTTCAGGAACCACAGCGGGACTCCGAACTCCTCACCATTTAGATAGATGCGATCGGGTTGTCGTGGTGTCACCTTTCCGTGCGGAAAGGCCTTCTCATACTCGCCATTGATATCGAGGATGAAAACGTGCGGCTCCTCCGCTGCACCGGCGAGCGCTTTCATTGCCTTCTGAATCAGGCTAGAAACCGAATAGGATTTCCCAGACCCGGTATTCCCGACGATCGCCAATGGACGCGAAAACAGATCGTTGTAAGACGCGCGAACGACGTTGCTTGATTGCCCGGTTGGATGGCCGATTGCCAATTCGCAGTCAAAATCTTTCGCGTCATAGCCTTCAGGTTGATTGCGACGCGGTGGAATTTCGAAGACGGCCCGCAGAATATTCGGTGAGCCGATCTCTGCGGGGGTGTCCAACGTCGGCAGAATTGAAATGCCAGGGCTGAAAGATGGCTCCCCATCGACGCTCTCGATCGTGCCGAGTAATTGGACGTTCGCCACGCGCCTGGGCTTCATCAACTCCAAGCTCAGTTCTCCGTCCGTTGTCGGATCGAACGTCTCGCGAGCTTCTAGATCAGTGATGATGCCAATGATGACCTCTCCTGCGCCGAGCGAAAAAGCCAGATAAGCATTGATCGCGATCGCAGTCTGGACCCCGTCAAGCGTCGCGCGAAGAGCGGAACGAGTTTCAGGCAGAAGCTCCACTTTTACACGGAAGCCCTGAACCGCGACGATGTGGCCAACTATGCGGGGGTTATCCATGCTAGATCTCGGAACTCAGGTCCGGCTCTGGTGTTGCAGAAGACGAGATCTGCTTCTCGAAACGCCGCAACCGCAGGAAGTCGTCCAGCCACTGAACGTCAGGCATCACCTGTCGTGCGAAATCGTCGAACGTGGCGCGTTCATAGGGCGTAGCCGTGAACGCGCCGTCTGTTGGGCAAAGCACAAAAGCGCGCTTTCCGAGGTCCCTGTAGCGTCGTATTCGTTCGACAACCGTGCTCTTTGGATTGGGTTCAACAACCAACATCACCAACGAAGGATTCATCAGCGCGGTTTCAATGACACGACTCACATGATCATCTCCGAACCCATACCCGAGGACGAGGAGAAAGGTCTGGGGAATACCCAAGCGCATCTGAAATGAGCGGAAGAGATGCGCGTAGGGCATCGTCAGGGTTTCGGCGAACTTGTTAGCGGTTGGCAGGATGCCTACTGCCGGGATTTCTATTGCAACCTTGGTAAGTTCATTTGCCTTTTCAGCAATACTCAAATCTCTGTACGTCCGAAAGGGTGCCAGACTCGGATGCCGGGCGCGTATTTCACCGGCTTGCTCGAACCAATGGATCGATCCGTGCAACTTGTAGAGATGCAGGAACTTATCGAATCGGCGGACGCGACCCTCCGCAACCTCGCCCGGATAGTACACGTCAAGCCCGTACACGGAGGGATCGAAACGAGCATTCGCTCGTCCGGTAAACCCATCGAAATACTGGACGCCAAGAAGCTCTAGAGCCTGCTCGAACAGCGTGTCGTAGTTGAGCGTGAAGAGATGGGTACGTCCCAAGCCGCTATCGCGGGCCACGAGCTTCGCCAGAAACGCGAGCTGTGGCGCGATATTGGCACCGGCCTTCGCCACGCCGGTATCCGGGAGAGACAACGCGCATTCCGCGAAGATCGACATTCGAAGCCGGTCTACAAACCACTGTAGTTCAGTGCTTGTCGGAGCAGGTGTGCCTGGCCAAGTCACGCCCTGGAATGGCGCGTTCGGTGATTGGGTAACGACGAGCGCGTTCGCAATGAAGGACAGCCACGCTTCAAAGCCAATAATGGACGTCCCCGACGGTTTCGCGCCCTCCACAGCGTCTTTGCGCGCCGAGATGATCGGCTTGATGGAAGCCGGAAGATCAGCGAGTGCTTCGATAGTGGCGAACACCGCTGTTTCAAGGTTCGCCATGATCTTTCCACCAGCGCTGACGGAAGTGCCAGAACCAGTAAGCACAACGAGATTTTCCATCCGCAGCCATTCGGCGACGAGCGCCTGCAAGCGTATGCGCGCCTGTTTTTGATCGAGACCGGTGAGGAGGTCGCCGATGTCACCGCCTTCAGTCAAGCCTATGAGCTGGTATTCCGACGCGGCTGCCGTAGTTGTCATTCGCGTTCCCCTTTACCGTCTTGTGCGGAAGAACTAGCCAGGAGCCCGATCCGCTTGCGTCCCTGAGCAATGATCTGCCGCAGGCTAGCCATATACTGGTCTGGATTGTGGACACTGACGGTCATTGAGCATTCACCCTTTTTGGGCGCGGCCTATGGTGATTTTTGCCTTTAATTGTTACATTTTACGCTCAATTTGTCTCCTGACGGGAGACGAACTTGCCGCCAAGTATCGTTGATGTTATATTTACCGCGCAGTATGTTTCTTTTCGAGGTGCATATTGAGCGCAAAGTATCATTTACAAACGAAAACGTTAGGCCCACGCGCAGCGCAGCTCTTTACTGAGCTGAATGAACTACGCCGGTCTACGTTCACCTTGACGGATGTGGAATCGATCACCGGCCTATCGGCGGCGGCGGCCCGCAATCTCGTGCACAAAGCCCAGCAGCGAGGCTTGGTCACGCGACTTAAGCCTGGCCTGTACAATCTCGTTCCCTTCGAACTCGGCCGAGCCACCGAGCACATCGACAGCCCGTACCTGATCGCGCGTGAACTCGCAGGTAGCGCGCCCTACTTCCTGTCGCATAGCACCGCGCTTGAACTGCACCGTATGGTGACGCAGCCGAACTTCACTGTCTATGTGTCGTGCACACGGCGCGTGCGTCCGCAGACAGTGGGTGGCTATGACTTTCGGTTCGTCCACATTACGGCGGAACAAGAATTCGGAGTCATGAAGCATTGGATCGACAAGGAGCGCTTCGTGATGATCAGCGACATGGAGCGCACCATCATCGATGGTCTGCGCCACCCGGCATTTGCCGGTGGCATCACCGAAGTCGCCAAGGGCTTGTGGATGAAGCGGGACGTACTGAAAATCGAACGGCTGGTGGACTACGCACGACGCCTCGGCGTCGGCGCCGTCGTGCGCCGCCTCGGCTACCTGTTGGAACACTATGGTCTGGCCGATGCTTCGGTGCTGGAGCCGCTGCGCGGCATGCTGACGGCAACTTACCAGCGCCTCGATCCACTGCTCCCCGCCGAGGGAGCATTCCTATCACGTTGGCGGCTCCGGCTCAACGTGACTCCCGAAGAACTGGATGCCGCGAGGCTTGGCTGATGATCCCTCAACGCAACATTTCCCTGATCTCGAACACGCTGGTGAGCGCCGGCGGCAGACGCATCCCCGAGGCCGTCATCGAACGCGATTACGTGCTGGCTTGGTTCCTGACCGGTCTGGCCGGTCATCCGCTGCGCGAGGTGCTGGCCTTCAAAGGCGGCACGGCCCTTCGCCGCTGCTGGTTTGACGACTACCGGTTTTCGGAAGACCTGGATTTTACCTTGATCCGTTCGATCACCCTCGAAGAGATCCTGGCGGGGTTGAACGAAATCTTTGCGGCGGTTGAAGCCGCCTGCGGCCTGCGGATCGCATTCGACCGCGAAGACCGCCACGGCCACCAGAACAGCCACACCTTCTACTTGCGCTATCAGGGGCCACTGCCGGCCGCGAACGACGTGAAGGTCGACATCACGATCAATGAAGTCCTGTGTTTCCCGCTGCAAGATCGCCCGATACAGCGCATCTACGACAGCTTTGACGACTTGCCTGAGGGGCCGACCATGAAGGTCTACGCCATCGAGGAGATCGTGGTTGAAAAGCTGCTGGCATTGAGCGATCGGGCGCGGAACGAACCGCGCGACCTGTACGACCTCTGGTATCTGCTCGCCTCTACCAACTTGCGTGTCGCCGAAATGCGCGCCGAACTCGATGCCAAGCTGGCCTTGCGGCAGCGCGTCGTTGCAGGCATGGAACAGGCAATCGCCGCCAAGGAAGATCGTCTGCGGCGGCTCTGGGCCGCCCGCCTTGCTCACCAGATGAACGAACTGCCACCGTTCGATGATGTCTTTCGAGAAGTGCTGCGCGCCGTTCGCGCCGCAGACTTGCCGAAGGCGGGCGACTGATCGTTTAGCTACTTACCCAAGTGATGCGCCATGGCCGATTTGTCTTCCATAGAACGTCGCAAACTGGAACGGCTGTTCCGCATGGGTGGCGGCTACGTGCTCAATTTCACCGATCGCACTTTCAGTGAATTCTTCGAGGAGCACACGTGCCGTGACATCGATGCAGCGGTCTACCGCGAGCGTGGCACCTCCAAAGCCAACCGGCTACGCGGATTCTGGAAGGTCGAAGGCAATCACCTCGTCGGGAAAGTCATTCAGGCGCTGATCTTGTACGGCCAGGCCGAAAACTGTTTGGACGACGGCGAGCCGGGATCGACCGACGATTGCTGGACGATCGCCAACCGCATGATGCGCGACTCGCCTGTCGCCGAACTGGACGCACTCACCGCCACAGCCGACGAGCGCGACTTTGAAGCGGTTGCTCGACACGTGCGCGAAGCCATCGAGAAAAATCTACCCGAAGCCGCTCTGGACCGGCTGCATACGTTCGTCATCAAGTACGTGCGTACACTGTGCGAACAGCGTGGCATTGAAGTCAGCCGCGACAAAGCATTGCACAGCATTTTCGGCGAGTATGTGAAGCGTCTGCGCGACGCGGGTCAGCTCGAATCGTTGATGACCGAGCGCATCCTGAAGTCCAGCATCTCGGTGCTCGAAGCCTTCAGCGACGTTCGCAACAACAAGAGCCTGGCCCATGACAACCCGATCCTCAACTACGAGGAGAGCTTGCTCATCTTCAACCACATTGCCAGCTCGATCCGCTTCATCAAATCCATCGAAGCCAAAACGAAACACGCCAGCGCGCTGAATTCGACCGAGGCATTCGATGACGATTCTCCGTTTTAGTTTGTCCGTATTGACATTCGACAAGACAGCGATATTTCCTGTGCAGTGAATCCCGTCGGCTGATTCCGGGCGTCCCGGCGCACCGCCAGTCGGGCTCGCGGGCGTTGCCCCGCGCCTCGTGCCTAGTCGCGGCCATGCGGCTTTGATCCCTGACGCCTCCGGCCCTTTGGGCCTGCGCGCTCCGCTTGCCAAGGAGACAGTGGAGTGTGCGTGAGGCGGCCTTGCTGTTCCCTTCAACATACCACGTCGTTCTCGCTGTCAAGGGCTGCGCGTGCCTTGCACGCTTGCGTCCTCGCGGCCGTCTGCGACCCCTGACTGCTACGCTGCGCCGTGCTGGTGCCGGCTGCGGGCAATCCCGCCCGATCAACCGGAGATCATCATGAACGACAAATCGCACGTTTCGCTGGAACAACACCTCTGTCTGGTATGCGGCAGCACCTTCGACACCGGCAGCATCCTGCTCGACAGGCGCCTGCGTGCAACCATGGAGCACCATACGACGACGGGCTGGGGCTTGTGTCCTGAGCACCAGCGGTTGTTCTCGGAGGGCTTCGTCGCTCTGGTCGAATGCGACCCGCAGCGCAGCAACGTGCCTTCGGGCCATGGCCGCATGAAGCCCGAGCAGGCGTACCGGACGGGACGGCTGGCCCATCTCAAACGCGGCGCGTTCGCCCAGGTGTTCAACACGTCGATCGCGGACGACCAGCCGTGCGTGTTCGTCGAACCTGGCGTGATCGAGCGTTTGCAGTCGATGGTGGCGCCAGCAGAATGATGGTTCGCTGAAACCATCGGTGCGCCACCCCGGCGTTGCGGGCGTGGCGCACCGCGTCTATTTGCTGTGCCCAATGGCGATGCCTTCGCGCCTGCGGCGCTGCGGCCTGCGCGCTCCGCTTGCCATCGAGGCATTGGTGTGTGTGAGGCGGCCTTGCTGTTCCCTTCAACGTACCACGTCGTTCTCGCCGTCAAGGGCTGCGCGTGCCTTGCACGCTTGCGTCCTCGCGGCCGTCTGCGACCCCTGACTGCTGCGCTGCGCCGTGTCCCTCCGGTTCCGGGCAATTCCGCCCGATTCGGACAGGAGCACGATCATGACGAAACGCACTCATTCTCTCGATTCTTCCCTTCTCGTTCGCGATGTCGCTGGCGACTACCGTCCGGCCAATGCCGACGAGGTACTGCAAGCTGCGCAGCGTGTACTCGCCGGGCAGATGCGCGGCTGCGAAGCGCTGACCTCGCCGCAGGTGGTGCGCGACTTCCTGCGGGTCAAGCTGGGGACGCTGGAGCACGAGGTGTTCGGCGTCATCCACCTGGATGCGCAGAACCGTGTCATCGACTACGCCGAGATGTTCCGCGGCACGGTGAGCCAGACATCGGTGTATCCGCGCGAGGTGGTCAAGGAAGCGCTGGCCAGGAATAGCGCTGCGCTGCTGCTGGTGCATAACCACCCGTCGGGTGCAGCCGAGCCCTCGCGGGCCGACGAGATGCTGACGCGGACGCTGAAATCGGCACTGGCGCTGGTGGACGTGCGGGTGCTGGATCACCTGATCGTCGCCGGTAGCACCATCGTGTCGTTTGCCGAACGCGGGCTGTTGTAGCCCGAGGGGGCTTTGCCCCCTTTTTGCTATGTCCTTGGTTTAACGAAAACGCTGCGCGCTATGCTTGCCTCCAGGGGTCGGCTGACGCCCACCCCGCCGCGCAGGCTTGGCGCCCCGCAAGACCGCCGAACAGGCGACGCCTGATCGGCCTGCGCACGTTGCCGTTTTCGCGCTGCGCGCTTGGTTCACTTCCATCGAGGCGTGCCTGCGGCACGCAGTGGCGCTCGCCGCGCGGCATTGGTCCGTCGCCTCTCTGGCCGTAGGCCGGTCATCCGTCTTTCCCCTCCTTCATCGCTGATCCCGCGACCGTATCCCGCGGTGCCTGTCCGTCAAGGCGCGCAGGGCCGTGTCCTCGCCTTCGGCTGCGGGCCGCACCAACCCTGCGCTTCTTCCTTGACGGCCAGCCCCTCGCCGGCTCGGTTGTTCGCGGGCGATGAACTCAGGAAAGACGGCGGCAACGGCGACCAGCCCAGGTCACTGCGCCGAACAAACCGAAGCCAACACCGGGCTCCGAATCTTGGAATCCGGTCGGCTTTGAAAACCACAGGAGACCGCGCATGCAGACATCGACACCGTGAAATCAACAACGAGTTTTTCTTCATCCATTTTTGTTTTCAACTTCCCGCGAGGGATAGGAGCTATCACCATGAATACCGTTACCCATCAAGAAACTCAAGCCCTGCACGAAGTCGCCGCCGCTGCCGTTGCGGCACACGAGCTGCTGCTGATTCCGCTGTCGCAGTTGCGGCCCTCCAGCCGCAACGTGCGCAAGAGTGGCGGCGCGTCGATTGCCGGGCTGGCATCGAGCATCGCTCGCGTCGGCCTGCTGCAAAACCTCACCGTCACCACATCGAGCGACGGCGAACATTACGAAGTCGTCGCGGGCAAGCGGCGGCTGGCCGCGTTGAAGCTGCTGGCGAAGCGACGCAAGCTCGACAAGGCGCATGACGTACCGTGCCTGCTGGTGCCGGATACGTCGGCGCGCACCGTGAGCCTGACCGAGAACGTGCAGCGGGAGGCCATGCACCCCGCCGACCAGTTCGAGGCGTTCGCCGCGCTGGTGGCCGAGGGGCGGCCGGTCGAAGACATTGCCGCCGATTTCGGCGTGACGCCACTGGTCGTGCAGCGGCGCTTGAAGCTCGCGAATGTCTCGCCGCGCCTGCTGGCCGACTACCGCGTCGATGCCGTAACACTCGACCAGTTGATGGCGCTCGCCATCACGGACGACCACAGCGCGCAGGAGGCGGCGTTCTACGACACACCGCAGTGGCAGCGCAGCCCGCAGGCGTTGCGCGAGCACCTGACCGAGCGCGAGATCGACGCCACGCGCGATGTGCTGGCGCGGTTCGTCGGCGTCGAGGCTTACGAGGCCGCCGGCGGCGGTCTACGGCGCGACCTGTTCTCGGATGACACGCGGGGCGTGTTTCTGACCGATGCGGCATTGTTGGACAGCCTCGCGCGCGACAAGCTCGCGGCGGTGGCTGACAGCATCCGCACAGAAGGCTGGGCCTGGGTCGAGACGGTGCCGCGTATCACGTCGGCGGAACTGCACGGCTTCCAGCGTGCCCGCCGTGACCGGCGCACGCCGAACAAGACCGAGGCCAAGCGCATCGCCAAGCTGCAAGCACGGCAGCAGGCCATTGACGACAGGCTGAACGCCGACGATGCCGAGGACATCGCCGAAGAGGAAGCATCGGCGCTCTATGAAGAAAGCGACCAGCTCAGCGCGGAACTCGACACCATCGAGCAATCGCTGCTGGTGTTCGCGCCCGAGGTATTGGCGCTGGCCGGGGCCATCGTGGCGGTCGATCACGCGGGCGAGGCCGTCACCCATCGTGGCCTGTTGCGCGAGAGCGAGGCCAAGGCAATTCGGGCGCGGGAACGGCAAGGCATGCAGGAGGGCGAGGACGGCGAAGGCACGGCGCAGCCGACCGCGCCCGGCATCTCCGAGAAGCTGGCGCGGCGTTTGAGCGCGCATCGCACGGCGGCGCTGCAAGCCGAAGTCGCCTGCCATCCACAGGTGGCGCTGGTGGCTGTGGTGCATCGCCTCGCGCTGCGCGTGGTGGTCGATGGCTACCGGTCGGACGATTCGCCGATCAACATCAGCGCGACGCCGCAGGATGGGCTCGATGCGTTTGCGCCGGACGTGGCGCAGTCGCCCGCTTTGGTCGGCCTGCGGGAAGTGCGGCAAGCGTGGGCGGCGCAGCTACCCGCTGACCCTGATGCCCTGTTCGCACAACTGCTGGCGCTGCCGCAGCAGGAACTGCTGTCGTTGCTGGCGGTGTGCGTGGCTGCGACCGTGGGCGCGGTGACGCCGCGCGAAGCCACGTTGCCTGCGGCTGCGCTCGCGCAGGCGGTGAACCTCGACATGCACCCGTGGTGGACACCGACCGCCGAAGGCTACTTCGCCCATGTGTCGAAGGCCAAGGCCATCGAGGCGGTGCAGGCGTTCGCACCGGAACACGCGGCACGGCTCGCCAAACTCAAGAAGAACGACCTCGCCAGCGAAGCAGAACGGCTAGCCGTGGGCACGGGCTGGCTACCTGCAATGCTGCGGGCAGCGGAACCGGAAGCGCAGGCAGAAACGCTCCCCGATTCTGAAACGAGCGAGTAAGTAAGATGTCCCGGTGGAAACCCGCCGGGATTTTTTGCACGTCGCGCGCGGTAGGTATGCCGCGCGCGTTTTAACAGCCGACAGCCCCAACCCCAATTCCAGCAACGCGCCCCGCCGCACAGGCGGGACGACGTCATGCGACAGGCTTTGCTGCGCCCGGTTGTGCAACCGTGCGCCGTCCCCGACGCTGGCGGGAATGTCACCACGAACGACGGCGGATTGCCGACAGGCCGTCCACCATGCGCAGACCCGACCACACTGCGATCGATCCAGCCCGCGCCAATGCGCGAGGGGCGTTCATCCCTGGCGAGGCGGAACCGACCTTGCCTGCAACGGGGTGCGTGCCGACGCAGCACCTGTGCGGGGATGCCGGAGCCATGCTGCCTTTCGGTGAGGATCACACCCAACGGCGACCTTGGCTTGTCGTGAATCCTGGCGAGGCAACGGCTACGCCTCGGGCTTCATGGCTGCAACCGTCCGGCTCGACAAATTTCCCCGGCACTGCATGCCTTCCTCGCGAAACAAATTTCTCGTTCCTCCCGGTCCTCCACTGTGTTGCGGCCGCTGCGCGATGCAGCCCGCCCATACCTCGCCCTTCGGATCACCGACAAGGCCGCGATGGGCGCGACCTTGCACCACCAAAAGGAGATTCATCATGGCAAACATCGGCACCTTCACCGCTCAGAACGACAGCTTCACCGGCACGGTTCGCACCTTGACGCTCAACGTCAAGGTCAAATTCATTCCGAACGCCAAGGAAAGCGAGAACGCCCCGGACTACCGCATCGTCGCCGGCAACTTCGAGATCGGCGCCGCGTGGAAGAAAATCAGCAAGGCAGAGCGGCCCTACCTGTCGGCAACCCTGGATGATCCGTCGTTCCCGGCGACCATATATGCCCGCCTGGTCGAAGGCGAGGACGGCGCGCATAACCTGATCTGGTCGCGCAGCAAGGGCGACTGATCGCAGGCCTCGGCGCCCCGCCCCAGCGGCGGGGCGCTTTCGATTTCAGCGTCCGCGTTGGACGCATTTCCGTAAAAGCGCAAGTGCAGCTTCGTGCATCGGCGGCAAGCCGCTTTCACGAATTTGCGATTCCGTGGAACGCAGTCAATGCGCGGAGCCGGTTTCGTGCATCCGTTGTTTTACAGGAAAGCGGATTCGCTATTTTCGGGGATCGAGAAATTCCGTGCGTCCCCACGGCTGATGCCGGGGCGCGCTGTCGTGCTGCGCATCGAGCCCCCATTGGTGTCTCGCCCCTTCGGCTTCCATCACTGACGCCTGCGCGCTTCGCTTGCCGTAGCAGGCAACGGTGGGGGCTGGCTTGCTGTTCCCTTCACCTTATCACGGCGTTCTCGCCGTCAAGGTCTGCGCGTGCCTAGCACGCTGGCGTCCTGCGGCCGTCTATGAACCCTGACTGCTGCGCTGCGCCGTGCATGTCCCGGTCTCGGGCAATCCCGCCCTGAATCCTTCCAAGGAGAAGACCATGACGAAGCTCATCACCGACGAACAACGCGCACAACTTCTGGCCAACGGCCGCCAGTCCCTCGAAAACGACGATTTCGACCCACCACCCGTGGTCAAACTGTTCACCCCTGACGCGGGCGCGACCTGGCTGCTCACCGAGATCGACCCGGACGACCACGACCATGCTTTCGGACTTTGTGATTTGGGACAAGGCTTCCCGGAACTGGGCTATGTTAGTCTGGCCGAGCTACAATATGTGCGTGGCCGACTTGGCCTTCCGGTCGAGCGGGACTTGCATTTCGTTGCGACGAAGTCGATCAGTGCCTATGCACGTGAAGCGCGGTTGGCGGAGCGCATCGTGACGTAGCCGTCACATGGGCGCTGCCGCTGGGCAGCGCCCATTTTCCCCTGCTTGAACCTACGCCTGGGCATGTCTATGCTGAAAGCCGCCTTTACGGCAACCATGGCTTCCGTACTTACGCAATCGCCGATCCGTGTACCCACGGATTCGGTGGAACCCGCCTTGGCAATTTGGCGCAGAAGCGCACTTGTACATTCAAGTTTTGACTCATCGACACGTTTGCGCAAAACCGATACCACATCGATCGTGACCGCTTGCGAGCAGCAACCATGAAACCACTTATCACCGACGCTCAGCGCGCCCAGCTGCTGGACAACGGTGCTGCCGCCACGCGCGGCGAGCAGCGCGATCCGCTGCCGGTCGTCAAGCTGTTCACCCTGGACGCTCATGCGACCTGGTTGTTGACTGAACTCGATCCCGACGATGGCGATACGGCCTTCGGCCTGCTTGATCTCGGCATGGGCATGCCGGCACTCGGCCACGTGAAGCTGTCCGTCCTGGAAGGTATTCGCGGGCCACGAAACCTGGCCGTTTCACGCGATCTACAGTTCACGCCCAAGCGCCGTCTATCCGAGTACGCCCGTCTGGCTGAGGCTGACGGATCGATCAACGATTGATCGATTCCTGTCGACTCGCCGCTGGCAGGCCACTCAAGTTACGGTCATCTCTGCCGAAAACAGTACGAATGCCCGGCTCGTTGCAGGGCCCCCTTATCGATTGCCGCACGGCGGCACGCCGATCCGCGTCTGTGGCAATATGTTTGCCGACTCAGGCCCATGATGGAGCTTTACTACCCCATCCTCATCAACCGGAAGCCTCGCGTTTATGTGATGAACCCATGGCGGTCGAAGACCGTGGCGGTCTTGCCCACCGCGCAGCCAGTGGCGATCGATGTTCTTCTATTCGAGAGGAGGTTTCGCCATGACCGATTCGATCGCCACTCACTGGCATCCAAGCGCCGCGTACCTGTACGTCCTGCATCTGGACGGTCCCGCGCTGGCTTGGGAATATCTGCGGCGCAACCCGGAATACCGGCGCACCTGGCAACGCCACCGGTGCCGCCCGCAGCACGAGGCGCTTCGCTGGGGCTTGCGCCTGCTGGAAGACCCCACACGCGATGCCCGCGACGCGCACCCAGACTGGTTCCCTGATCCATCTTCAGTAGTCCAGATCTATCCGGATGCCGATCCCACTGATGATGCACTGCCGTTCCAGCTCTGGCGCTTCCCCGGCCGCAAGCATCTGACGCACGACGGCAAACGCCTGGTGCTGACCACCCGGCTCATCGATCACATGCTGCGCATGGCGATATCGCCTGCACTGGAAGATGGCATGGCTTACGCTTATGCCGTCCGCGCCGGTTGCCAGCTCCGCGAGCGCTGGCGCGCAATCGAAGCCGAGCTGGCGATGCTCGACACCGCCAAAGCACACCGCATCGCGATCGGCACGGACAGACCCGGCCGCGTGTCAATGCTCCACATGCGCACCTTGCAGGCGCTCGACGGCACGCTGGCCGGTGCCTCTCAGCGCGGCGTGGCCGAAGTTTTGTTCGGCATCACAACGGTCGCCGAGCGCTGGTACGAGGACAGCGATCTGCGCGCCCAGGTTCGCCGCCTCATCCGGCGCGGGCAAATGCTCATGGGAGGCGAATACCGCCGCCTACTGCAACTGGGCAGCGCAGCACAGGGACGTTAGCACGAACGCGCAAAAAGTCCCTGCGCAGAACGCCTGACTTTTCCGACACTGCTTCCATCCGGCGGCGATTGCTTCGTCGGTGATCTCGACCGATGGAGGCCCATGCCGTGAGACACACACCGTTACCGCAGCATCCTATACCCGTTGCCACCCAGCAGCCTGCCCAAACCACCCCGTCCGCGCGCTACCTGACCAACGACGAAGCCGCCGAGTTCCTGCGGCTGTCGCCGCGCACGCTGGAAAAACAGCGCGTCATCGGCGGCGGGCCGCGCTTTCGCAAATTCGGGCGGCGCGTGATGTACGCTGTCGCCGACCTCGAAGCGTGGGCCGATGCACGCAGCTTCGAGATGACCTCCGATCCGCAATACACCGAACGACACGCCGCGCGCCGCCCCGGCGCTCGCTGATCGGCGATGGACACCGTCACCGATGGCCATCGGGCGCGACCCGCAGCGCGAGCAGCTCGAACTGTTCCATGCTTTTTCGGGAGAATTGCCGGCGCGCGATGCGCAGGATTTGATGACCTATCCGTTCTTTTCGCTGGCCAAGAGCAAGCGCACAGCACCGATCGACTTTCGCACCAGCAGTGTGATCGTGCGGGTCGAAGGCACGGTCGAGCATGGCTTGGCGACCATCTGGGATGCCGACATCCTGATCTGGGCCGCCAGCCAGATCGTCGAGGCGCGCGATGCAGGCATCCGCTCATCTCGGCTGATGGCGGCCACGCCTTACGAAATCCTGCGCTTCATCGGTCGCGGCACGTCGCTGCGCGACTACCAGCGCCTCAAGGCAGCGCTGGATCGCTTGCAGTCCACCAGCGTGGCCACGTCGATCCGTCAGCACAATGCGCGGCGTCTGCACCGCTTCTCGTGGATCAACGAGTGGAAAGAGCGCGCGGACAGCCAGGGCCGACCGCTGGGCATCGAACTGATTCTGCCGGACTGGTTCTACGCCGGTGTGCTCGAAGAGAGCCTGGTATTGACCATCGACGCCAACTACTTCCGCCTGACCGGCGGCATCGAGCGCTGGCTGTACCGCCTGGTGCGCAAGCACGGCGGCTGGCAGCGCAAGGGCTGGCGCTTCGATTTTCCTCAGCTGCACCGCAAGTCCGGCAGCCTGGCGCGCTTCACGGACTTCGCCTACGACCTGCGCCGCATCGTGGCGCGGCAACCATTACCGGGCTATACGCTCGCCATCCTGCGGCCGAGGCATGGGCCGGAAGTGCTGACCTTCCACGCCGTGCCGTCCACGGCACCGCTGCGACCCGGTGGCAGCTTTGGTGCCGGTGCGGTGCCTGTGGAAAAACGGTGAATCCGCTCGTGCTATCAGGCTTAGAAATCCTCGTGCTATCAGGCGCAGCGCTGTCGTGCTATCAGGAGTACGGATCTTCCGAAACACCTTCTTCGGTGCGGCGTCCGGCGTGTCTTAACTTAGGTTCTAACTTTGAACCTATAAAACTAACGATAAGAAGACCCTGCGCGCTGTGGATAAACCGGCGCGCAAAAGGCAGCGCTTCATGATTATCGCGCTGCTCAACCAGAAAGGCGGGGTCGGCAAAACGACGCTCGCCACGCACATCGCGGGCGAGCTGGCCATGCAAGGCAGCTCAGTAATCCTGCTCGATGCCGATCCGCAAGGTTCGGCACTCGATTGGACGCAGCGCCGCAGTCAGAATGGTTTGCCAAGATTGTTCGGCGCTGTAGGTCTGGCAAGGGAAACCTTGCATCAGGAAGCGCCAGAACTAGCCAGGCGCTGCGATCACATCGTCATCGATGGCCCACCCAGGATTGCCGCCCTCGCGCGCTCCGCGTTGCTTGCGGCCGACCTGGTGCTGATTCCCGTGCAGCCCAGTCCCTACGACGTGTGGGCAAGCGCCGAGATGGTGTCGCTGATCCGCGAGGCGCAGGTGTTCCGGCCAGCGCTGCGCGCAGCTTTCGTCATCAACCGGCGCGTCAGCACCACGGTGATCGGGCGCGAGGCGCGCAATGCGCTCACCGATCAACCATTACCATCGCTGTTGTCTGAGGTTCGCCAGCGCATCGTGTTCGCCGACAGCGTGGCCAGGGGGCAACTCGCCCACGAACTCGACGCGGACAGTAATGCTGCCCGCGAGATCGCGGCACTCGCCGATGAAGTGTTGAGGATGGCGCCATGAAGAATGGCAAGCGCGTCGCCATTGGTGCACGTCCACCTGCCAATCCGCAGGCCGATGCCTGGGTTCGCCAGGGCGACGGTGCAGACATCGGCAAAACCGATCTCTACACCGCCCGGCTGACCCTCGACGTGACACCGGCGCTACGCGCCCGCATCAAGATTGAAGCCTTCACACGCGGCATCACGGTCGCCGAGATGCTGCGTGCGCTGCTGGAACATGAATTCCCGGAGAAGCCGTAATGAACGCAGTCCAACAGACCACGAGCGAGAGTCTGTCCACACCGCGCACCGTGCTATCGAGCGTCATGCACGACACGACGCTGACGCGCGTGTCGCTGGCGTTCGTCGAACACCGGATCAACCTCTACCTGCGTTTCGGCCATCCGGCGCACCAACTGCGCCTGGATCGCTGGCGGCGCAGCGCGATCTTCACACCAGCGGCAGTATTCTGCCGCGTGCGCTGGGAATCCAACGACTACGGTACGACGCGCTGGCAGCTCATGGTTTTGCAGGCCTGCACACCGCCCGATGACATTCAGCGCATCACCGGCATCCAACCGGGCGCGCGCCTACTGCTGCGCGCCGAAGGCGAACGGCAAGTGCAGTCAGTGCTGCCACATATCGACGCCATCGAAACGCTCGGCATCGATCCGGTGGCGGTGTCGCCCGCGTACTGGCGCACATTGGGCAACCGTCTGGCCGCGCGCCTGCCATTGCCGATCTATACCACCGAACGGCATGCGGCCTACCTCGCAGGCGAGGTGCTGCGATGAACACCCGTCGCGTCGCAGTCGCGCTGCTCGCCGGCCTCGGCATCGCTGCGCTCGCCTGGCCATTGCTGCTCGCCCCGGTGGCGCGCATTGTCTACAACCCCAGCGACAGCGTACCACCTGGCTGGTATCGCATCGTCCCGCCTGACTCGCTGCACGTCGGCAGCATCGTGCTCGCCCGACTTCCGGCAGACGCTGCCGCACTGGCTGCACGTCGTGGCTACCTGCCTCTGCACATCCCGCTGCTCAAGCGCATCGGCGCGATGGCGCCGCAATCGGTGTGCATCGAGAAGCACATCGTTCGCATCGACGGCATGCCGGTAGCTGGCGTCCATGCAACAGATGGCCGTGGCCGTCCACTGTCGGCATGGCAACGATGTCGGCGGCTTCACGACGGCGAGCTGTTTCTGCTCAGTGCAACCAATCCGGCGTCATTCGACAGCCGGTACTTCGGTCCCATTGCTGTCTCCGCCGTGATCGGCAGCGCGCAGCCCTTATGGACGTGGGTCACGCCATGAACGTGCAGTCCCGCTGCATATCGCTCGCACCACAGCCTGCGGCGGCGGTGCCTCACCCGTGCAGACAATCGCAGCCTGACCGTCTGGGCCGGTCGCGCCAGCGATCGGTAAAGACGGAGGGCAAGATAAAAGGACGCGGCACTTCGTCGCGTCGAAAGCCTTGTCTGCACGTGGGTTTGCGCGGCACGCGCTTGGGGTGGCAATGTGCCGTGTGCGGCACGAAGTCCGCGCCAGCACTGCTCGAATGGCGTGCTTTGTCCGCTGGTCTTGGCAGTGCTGCGTTGGAGTCCATGCCATGAGCAAGCAGGACGATGACCGTTTCCGCGTCCGCCCCAGCGCACCCAAGAACCGCAAACAGAAGTTCGTCTCGCAGGTTTTGAAGGAGGTCAGCAAGGCTGGCGGCAAGTCGGTGCGCAAGTCGGGAGCCCGGCCCGGCGCACGCCTTGGTCGCGGGCATGTAGCTGCCAGTTTCACCAGCCGTTCTGCGCAGCCTGGCTCACGGCGCGTCACCATCAAGACCCGGCTGGTGAACCTCAAACAGGCTGGGGCACGCCCGACTACCACGCATCTGCGCTACATCGAGCGGGAGGGCGTGGGTCGCGATGGCGAACCGGGCCAGGCCTATGGATCGACAACGGATGACGCCGATCTGGTCGCCTTCGAGGAACGCGGACGGGAGGATCGGCACCAGTTCCGCTTCATCGTCTCGCCCGAGGACGCCGAGCAGCTCGACGACCTGCGCCGCTATACCCGCCATCTGATGAGCCGCATGGAAGCCGATCTGGGGAGTCAGCTGGACTGGGTGGCGGTCAACCACTGGAACACCGACAACCCGCACACCCACATCGTGCTGCGCGGCAAAGACGACACCGGCAAGGACTTGATCATTTCGCGGGACTACATCGCGCAAGGCATGCGCGGACGGGCCTCGGAACTGGCGACCGAATGGCTGGGGCCGCGCACCGAGCTGGAGATCCAGCAGAGTCTACGACGGGAGGTCGATCAGGAACGCTGGACCAGTCTGGACCACGCACTGCAACGCGAATCGCAAGGCGGATTGATTCACGTCAATCGGCCTGCCGACGATCCCGCACCCAGGCAACAACGCGCGCTTCTGATTGGTCGGCTACAGCGCCTACAGCGTATGGGGCTGGCGCACGAGCCTGCACCCGGTGTGTGGGCTGTGCACGCCGATGCGGAACAGGCTCTGCGGACGATGGGTGAACGTGGTGACATCGTGCGCACGATGCAACGAGCCATGAGCGGTGTGCCGCGTGACTTGGCGGTGTTCGATGCTGGCGAGAACGCCCGGTCGGTGGTCGGTCGGGTGGCCGCCAAAGGCATGGCTGACGAGTTGTACGACCGGGGCTATCTCGTGGTCGATGGCACCGACGGCAAGGCGCACTACATCGCCTTGAATGCCAAGACGGAGCTGGAGCAGTACCCGGTGGGGTCCGTGGTGGAGGCACGCGGTTCGGCCGAGATTCGCGCGGCCGACAAGAACATCGCCGCGCTCGCGATCGATGGCCTGTACCGCACCGACCATCACCTGACAATGGCCAAAGCGCAGGCCACGCCCGAGTGCGATCCCACCGAGGTGGTGGACGCCCATGTGCGCCGCCTGGAAGCGTTGCGCCGCGCGGACATCGTGGAGCGAGTGGCCGATGGCATCTGGCGGGTGCCGAAGGACCTGCCCGAGCAAGGTCGGCGATACGATGCACAACGGCTGGACGGTGCGGCTGTCGAACTGCGTTCGCACCTACCCATTGAGCGGCAAGCGCGCGTGATCGGCGCGACCTGGCTGGATCAGCAGTTGATCGGTGGCGCTGTCGGCACTGCCGACAACGGCTTCGGCGGTGATGTTCGCGAAGCGCTGCGGCAGCGATCGGATTTTCTAGTTGAACAAGGGTTGGCCGAGCGACGTGGACAGCGCCTAATCCTGGCGCGCAATCTGTTGGCGACCCTGCGCGGGCGCGAGATAGACAGTGCTGCCAAAACCATCGCTGCGGAAACCGGCCTCGCGCATCGCGCCGTTGCCGACGGCGAGCGCGTGACCGGCATCTATCGCCGCAACGTGCAACTCGCCAGTGGGCGCTTTGCGATGCTGGACGACGGCATGGGTTTCAGCCTGGTGCCGTGGAGACCAGTGGTGGAACAGCGGCTTGGGCAGCAGGTATCGGCCATCGTACGAGGGGCGTCGGTCACTTGGGAACTGGGGCGGCAGCGTGGACGGTAAGCGTAGGGCTATTTCAAAAATGGTGGCCGCCGTTGCCAGCAAAGCAAGAGCACAGCTAGCTTCCGATGCTGGCTGCGCCCAGATCGTGCCGTTGCCAAGTGCCCACCTGAAGTACGGATGCGGCAAGTTCGCACAGATGCCCGTGGTGCGTGAAGAACAACACCTGAGTATGTTGGGCAAGGTCAGCCAGCACCGATAGCGTGGCCGACGCACGTGCGTCGTCAAACTGCACCAGCAAGTCATCAATGACCAGCGGAATGGCTTCCCGCTGCTTCAGATGCTCTTCGATTGCAGCGATGCGCAGCGCCAGGAAAAGCTGATCCCGTGCCCCTTGGCTCATGCCGGCCACACCGACGCGGCTATTATCTGGTCGCTGGCCAAGTAACACCTGCGTATCGTCGTCGTAGTCAGTGACCAGGCTACTGAAACTTCCCAGCGTGATCCTGCCGAATATTTCCCCGGCGCGCCGGAGCACCGGGCCCTGGTGCTGCTCCCGGTATGACTGGACTACACGGGACACGACAGCCTGCGCCAGTCGCGTGCGGGCATAGGAGTGTGCATGACGGGCGATGCGAGCGATGAGTTCTTCCGCCTCCTGCTGCGCGCGCGCTGCCGCATCGCTGCCGTCGATTGCGTCGAACGCCCGATTCGCTTCGAGCAATTGGGCATAGGCAGTGTCCGCCGCTGCTTCATGTTCTGGAATCGTTGCCTCAACCTCAGTCAGCCGGGCAGCCGTGGCCACCATGTCATGCCCCTCGACTTCGGCCAGCACATCCGCAATCGGCCGGGCGGCGCTGCGAACCAATTGCTCGTCAATCTCGGCTATGCGGGCGGAAAGCAGTTGCTTGCGCGCCGAGTCCGTTTCCACTGACGGCAGTTCGTCAGGCGACTGCACGCCGGCACGGCGAGTCAACTCCACCAAGCGCTCGCGTTGCGATGATTCGGCGAGTTCAGCCTGTTGCAGTTGGGTCGCCTCGCGTTCGACGTCCGCATTGATCTGCTTGCTCTCGCGATCAGCCTCACGGGCCTCGGCAAGTCCTTCATAGAGCAGGGATACCACATGATCGGCATCCTTGTCGGTAGTCGATTCGCCAATCGCGCTCGCGAGCGCGGACAACGTTTCCTCAAAAGTGGCGCGCTTGCCTCGTTCGATCGCATCTTCACGAGTAAGCTCATCAAGTTCATCCAGCGCGCCTTCAAGTGCCAAGAATTCATCAATCCGGGCACGCGCTTCTGCCGGCAGCACCCCGGGTGACAGGTGCAGAGCGACCACCGTTTCATTCCATTGACTCTGCCAAGCTTTCACCTTCTCGGTCAGTTGTGATTGTTGAGACGTGGTGTCCGCCAGATCGCGTTCCTGTTGGGTTATCTGTCCGACGAGAGCAGCCCGTGCGGTGGCCGCTTGCCGCGCAGCATCGACTGCAATCTTGGCACGAGCGAGCGCCGCGACCAGGGATTCCTGTTCCGTTACGCCAGCGAGCCCGCAACCGGTCAATGCCCGACTCAAGTCGCCTCGCGTTGTCGCCAGCAGAGCGGCGATCTCTTGCCTCGCCTGCCGCAGCGCTCCCAGTTGTGCATAGCGCTCGACCCATGTTGTATGTTTCTGACACCACTCGATCGCTGCGGCGGGCGTGATATCGGATTGCCCCAAGGCCGTAGCGATGGCGCCCCAACGGATATCGAGCTGGCCCAGTTCCCCGCTGAGCCCATCGCGCTGATTGGCCAGGGCGATACGAGCGTTCTGCATTTCCGTGACACGCTGACGTGTGGTCTCAAAATTGGCGGCACGCCCGGCATCCGCGTGCAGCAGGTCGGCCAAGCGGTCTGCTTCCCGCACGCTACCCTCGTAGGCTGCGGGCAAGGATAGGCCGGGAGAGAAGTCAGCGGACAGTCGGTCGGGGTCGTCAGCTCGTTCAATGTACCCTTGCCGAATCCGATGCCAGCCATCGTCGCGATGCAGCCTCGCCGTTTGGACCTGCTCGTGGGTGGCGATCTCGCCAGCTGCGGTTAGGCCGCGGAGTTCACGTTCCCGCTCGCTGATATCTCGCGCCAGATCGTCATCTTTGTCTTGAAGGATGCGCTGGGCCTCGTCCAGTCGCCGATACTCCGCCTCGAATTCGCGCAGGGTAGTCGTCAGCGGCTCGCGCAGGGCCGCCAAGTCATCGAGTGTTCCGTTCCATAGAGCTGAGGCGTCACGGGAGACAACCACATCAAGCGCGGCAATCTCTCGATCCAGCTTGGCCTGCTGTCCCGCCAAGTCACCCCGTCCGGCCGCCTCTTCGCGAACCGCTTCCAATGCGCCCAGAGGCGCTTGCTCGGGATGTTCCGCCAAATCAACGCGAAGCTGTTCCAGGGTACCCGTGGTCGTACGGAATCGCTCGGTCAATTGTTCATTCTTGGCGTGCAATGTTGCGTACTCATCAGCGAGCGCCTGAATGCGGGCTGCCAGGGTCGGAGCCGTGATTAGCCTGCGCGCCTGGTCGGTAGTGATACCCGGCGCCAGATCGGGGGCAATAATAGACAATCGGCGGGAGATATCCGTTTCCGCAGCGATGATGTCCCTTTCGATGCGTGGCATGCGTTCGACCGCTCCCCGCCAGTCCGTAGCGGCATGATGCAATCGTTCGATTGTCGCCGCATTTGCCAGGAGCGCTTCGCGCACCACCAGCGCGGAACGCTTGGTCTGTAGACGTTCGATTTCCGCTCTTGCCTCACGCTGTACTTCAACGGCTGCGCGCAACCGCTCTTCAGCCTCAATGCGTTGCTGTGCGGCTTCCGGCGGTAGTAACGGAACGTGTTGGAGAACGTCGAGTTCCTGCAGCTTAGATAGCCGCTCGGCGGCCAGTGGCAGGTTGGCGCTGATTCGTGACAACCGCCGGTGTTCCTCGCGCAGCGCCGCCAGGTCATTTCGCGCCTTGGTGTGCTTCTCTTCAGCCTGTCGCTTGGCGCGGTCGGCTTGTTCCCAAGCGTTGGTACGAACTGTGGCATCCCGCATCAGCTTGCGCTTTTCTTCAAGCTCCTTGATCGCGATATGGATAACACTGGAACTGGCACGAGGCCGAAAAAGAGCTGAAGCTTCACTATCCAGGTGACCGAGCAACTGCTGCAAGCTGGCCATGCCGGCAGCAGCCTCGAACAGGCTCTGGCCGATTTCGCCTTTCCCCGCCAGCAGAGCTTCGCTGCCCCGAGTCAAACCTTCCAGATCCAGGCCAAATAGGGAGCGATAAAGTGCTTCGTCTAACCCTCCGAGCAGCCGAGAAATCGCCTCGTCCGAAACCGGCTGATCTGTCAGCTCCATGCCGGTTGCTTCATCCAGCGCGAACAGCGTCTGTTTGCGGGCATTGCGTCGCATGACGGACAGTCGCGTTCCTTGTTGGGTGAGCAAAGTGGCGCCGACGCGCAATTGCGGATGCAGAAACTTGTCGGCTATGCGTTCGTTGATGCCGAACAGCAGACCAGTCAGTGCCCGTAAAGTGGTGGACTTGCCAGCCTCGTTTGGGCCGTAGATCACATGAAAATTCGCGCCATCGCCGAAATCGAGGAGCCGGTCGGAAAAGGTGCCGTAGGCCTTGAGATGGAGACGCGCGATTTTCACGGGGCTGCCCCTTCGCCCGACAGGTGCGCGATCAGTTCTCCCTCGACCTCGTCCAGGAGTTCGGCTAACACATCAGGTACATCGAGTCGAAGGGCGTTCGGACCTTCCCTAAGCTCCACCGGCAGCTTTTGTAGCAGGTCTCGGTACGCCTCTTCGGCCACGGCGCTGCGCGCAATATCATCCGTGGCCAAGACACGCAGTTCGCGAACCAGCAGCCCCAGTGGATCGTCGCGTTCGGCGATGCGATTGAGGTCCACTTGCGGCCGTGTCGTCAGTTCGACCTTCTCGATCCACACCTGTGCATTCGATGCCTCGATGGCCGCGCTGCGCAACTGCTGCTCAATCGTCTCCGGCTGCGCCGCGAGCATGCGGTGCAACGCCCCGCTTCCTGCGATCCGGACTCTGAGCGCAAGCGTCCGGCCGTCGGTCTGGCCGAGTCGGCGACGAATCTCCACGGTGGCCGCGTCGAGCAGGGCATCCAGATCAGGCAGTGCGGCAATGTCGAGCGAGAGCGTTTCCCAGCGCATGACATCGAGCGCGATAGCTTGATGTTGTACCAAACCATTCTCGACAGTCACCAGCGCGCAACCCTTGGAGCCAGATTCGCGTATGTGCCGTCCTTGGGTGTTACCCGGATAAACTACCCACGGCTCGCGGTGAACGATTTCCGCCGCATGGACGTGTCCCAGTGCCCAATAGTCGTAGCCTTTACCTCGTAGCACATCCAGCGTTGTCGGGGCATAGTTGTCGTGTCCGGGCCGGCCATTCAGCGAGGTGTGGAGCAGGCCAATATTGAAACAGTCTGGAATAAAGGACGGGTAAGCAGAGGCGAGGTCATTCAGCACGGCAGATGTGATGAAACTCTGCCCGTGCACGGCAACGCCGATCTCGTCCAAAACGACAGTCTCGGGCTTTGTATCGGCCAGCAGGTGAACGTTGCGCGGCAGGCGCAGCGATTTGGTGAGCTTACTCGCCGCGTCGTGATTGCCGCGCACGATGGCAACCGGGATACCTTCTTCGGCAAGTTGTGTTACCCCTTTGACGAAGAAAAGCCCCGTATTGTGGTCTGGCCAGTCGCCGTCGTAGAGATCGCCGCCAATTACCACGAGGTCGACGCGCTCGCGCAGTGATGTGGAGATCAGGTTTTCGAATGCCCGGCGCGTGGCGCCGCGAACATCATCGACTGGCGCGCCCTCATACCGGTCGAGGCCGCGCAAGGGACTGTCAATATGAAGGTCGGCGGCGTGTAGAAATCGCATTTTATTGTTGATCGACCCGGTAAAGGTGGAAAGGAATCACAGCATTCGATGATTGTATTGTCATCTTGAAAATTTTGCACTATCTTGTCGTACTTTGACGATACTTGGTAGAACCTATGCCGAAAAGTCCCCACGAAGGCGACATCCTCACGATTAAGCAGGTTGCCGAATACCTGAAGGTCACTGAACGGACGATCTACCGGTTGGCGGCTGTCAAGAAGATCCCGGCCTTCAAGGTGGGCGGGACATGGCGGTTCTCGCGTGCGGACATCGACAGATGGATCAAGCAGCAGTCGATGGAGGGACTCGACGCCGGAGGTGAGGATGATGGCTCGGCCAAGGGCCGGTCGAATGATGGGGGGCAAAAGTAATGCTTGGACTGACTCTACGAGAAGAATTTCGGGGCAAGCGCCTCAAAGGGACAGCCATTGAGCTCTCCAACGATACGAACACCGGCGCGACCCAGATCGCGGCGAAGGAGTTCCTGGAGATCACGTATCCGACTCACGACCTGCTGAAAGGGATTGAGGCCGTTGGCCCGAACCAAGGGCGTCCGGTGGTGGTGATCGGTGAGCGCGGTCTTGGTAAATCGCACTTGATGGCCGCTCTCTACCACGCTGTCAATGACGCCGCCTCCACTGGCGCGTGGCTGAATTCCTGGGCCACGACACTTGGCGATCCGCAAATCGGCAAGATCGCACTACGTAGTGGGATGCTTGTGATCGGCGAAAGCCTGCACCGCCAGCGCTACAAGTTCCTGTGGGATTTGCTGTTCGAGCGCCATCCCCACGGCACCTACATCAAGGGCAAATGGGAAGGCATGGGCGCGGCCAAGACCGACATCCCATCCGACCAATTGATCCTTGAGCTGTTGCAGCACACGCCCACGATGTTGCTGCTGGACGAATTCCAGACGTGGTACGACGGCTTGACCAACACCAAGCAGTACCCCTGGAAAAACTGGGCGTTCAACTTCATCCAGATTCTGTCCGAGATCGCCAAGGAGCATCCAGAGTTGCTGGTCCTTGTCATCTCGGTTCGCAACGGTGGCAGCGATGCCTACCAGCAGGTGCACCGCGTTAATCCGGTCGCCATCGACTTCATGGCGGGCGGAAATCCTGAACGAGTGCAACAAGATCGCCGTCGCATGTTGCTGCACCGCCTGTTCACGAATCGCTTACAGATCACCAAGCCCCAAATCGCGACACTCATCGAAACCCACGTCAGCGATTATCTGCGGCTGATGGAGGTGCCCGCTGCCGAACACGAGCGCAAACGTAAGGAGTTTCTGGTCTCTTGGCCGTTTGCTCCCCACTTGCTGCGGCTGCTTGAAGAGCAGGTGCTGATTGCTACCGACGCGCAGGAAACACGCGACATGATCCGCATCCTGGCCAACCTCTACAAGAGTCGTGGCGAGGCTGCCCCGGTGCTCACGGCCGCAGATTTCCGTCTGGATGACGATGCCTCAGGCATAGGCGCGCTACTGGATTCGGTGTCGAATGAGCATCACCGCACGCTGCGAGCGAAGGCCCAGCAGAACATCATCTCGGTAACCGAAGCAGTAGCCGACCATGCCAGCCTCGCCCCGCACCTGCAAGAGATTATCGGTGCTCTGTGGCTGCGATCCATTGCTGTCGGCAACTTGGCCGGCGCGGAGCCCGCGACTCTCCAGGTTGACATCACCCGCAACAAGGCCATCGACGACAACGCGTTCCAGGTGGAGCTGGCGACGATTGTCGAGAACAGCTTCAACATCCATCAGGATGGCCTGCGCCTAGTTTTCCGCGAGGAAGAAAATCCGCGTGCCAAGCTGATGGCCTGCGCGCGCAACGACAGGCTGTTCACCGACGGTTCCGATCAGGCGCAGCTTGCCAAGCAGGTGCGCTATGTCATCGGCGGCAGCGACGAGGTCGCAAAAAACTTCCGCGTGATTGCGCTGCCAAAATCCTGGCAGACAGACCCATGGACATCACTCGACGAAGCTGAACAGCCCGAGCGTTGGGACGACCGTTTGCCCATCCTGATACTGCCGGAAGAGCCGGAAAAAATCGACCAGACGCTGGGCCGTTGGCTCAAGGATCACCTGCAAAAACGTCGCAACACCATACGCTTTCTGCTGCCCCGAGCCGGTTCCACAAATGCATTCCTGGATCGTGACCTTCTCATCCTCGCACGCGCTGAAATGAAGGCATATGAATGGAGCGGCCAGAACCCGGAATACAAAAAGCTGCACAAAGAATTCGAAGGCACCCTGCGTGACAACCTGAAGAAACGCTTTGACCGTTTCGCCGTCCTGCACCGCTACGACCACCAGAACCCGCAGCAATCTCTGTTCAGTGTCGAGCACCTGAAAAAGCAAGGTGCGCAAATCCCCGAAGACATCGAGGAAACGCTGACTAACGATCTCTTCGTTCCCGAGGATTTCGAAGACCTCGTGCTTGAAGCGGCCTCGGAGAACGCGCCCCTCGGCAAGCTGCTGCGCGAGCTGCAGGAGCCACGCCCGGCGGGTCAAGATTGCATCCCCTGGCTGGGTGAAACAGCGATGAAGGAGCGCATCCTACGCCTGTGTGCACGCGGCAAGATTGCAATCAACCTGCGCAATCTGGAGCATCTGCAAACCCACGCCGGCGAAGACGAGGACACCGCGTGGCGGCGCTTGCGGCCCAAACTTTCCTACACCGGGCGTCAGCTCGATGAAGTGTTCCTGATGGAGCCCTCTGCGGTGTCCGCCACCGGTGGCACCACGCCACCAGCGCCGCAGCCGCCTGCTGGCGGAAACGGCGGCGATATCTTTGGCGGTGGTTCATCTCCCGCCCCCGGTGTACAAGAGCCGCAACCCGGCGCTTCGCCCACGCCAAACTCAGAGCCAGACGGTATTTTTGGCGGCACAAGTAGCCCCACCAAACCGCGCATCCCGCTCTCTAACCCACCAACCTCGCCGCTCAACCTGATCGGCAAGCTCGAAGGCTGGGGCATAGGCCCAGCCACGCCCGTGGCCGAAGTCTCGCTCAAGGTGTCTGCCGCCACCGGCGCGCAGCTCAAGGAACTGCTCAAGAAACTGCCCGATGGCATGACTTTCGAGCTAAGCCTTGAGAAGGCGGAGGACAACTGATGGCGCTCGATGCGGGAATATTGCAGCGCCTAACCCAAGGCACCGCTGCTGATGCGTGGCGTTTCATCATCGAACGCACGCTCGACATTGCCTCAAGACCGTTAGCCGATGGCAATGCCCCTGGCGAAGTCGTCAAGCGCGACCGCGAGATCGGCGAACTCGATCTGTTCCTGGCTTCCAGCGGCTGGGATCTGTGGCGAAGCTTCGGCCAGCCCGAGATCAGCGGCGTGGAGCGCACCTCCGACCGCCTTGCACGTTGGTGGGCCGAGCCGAGTTATGGCAACAGCGCTGCCCGCGCCGTGCTGATTCTGGATGCATTGAGCCTGCGCGAACTGCCATGGTTGCTGCAGGGAGCCAAAGAACGCGGCTTCACCCTGCATGGCGTCACAGCTACCGCTTCCGAATTGCCCGGCGAAACCAACGAATTCGCCCATGCGTTGGGCTTGGCCAGCCGCAGCCAGTTGCAGGCCAACGGCGGCGGTTTGGCTCACAAGCTGCAACCGGCGCAGACCGAAACCATCGATCTGCCGTGGAAGGACTGCGAAGGTTTGGTGGGCAGTGCCTCCGGCGCGAAGAACTGGGTGTTCTGGCATCACTGGCCGGACGCCAAGCTGCACGACTACAGCGCAGGACAGGGACTGGAGCTGCTGACCAAGGATGCCGCACAGCAACTTTCCAGCAACGACTTTTGGGCCTTTGTCGAGCACCTCGCCACCGGTCGGCGCTTGGTCATCACCTCCGACCACGGCTACGCCGCCACGGGTTACTTCCCCGATGCCGATGGTGATGTCGCCGCCTATCTCAAGCAAACCTTTTCAAGCGGGCGCAGCAAGGCAGGTTACGGTGACGCAGGCCCCTTCGTTCCCCCGGTCGCATTGCAAATCGACAGCCCGCACGGCGCACATCTGTTGGCGCTGGGCCGCAGAAAGTGGCGCAGCCAGGGCGGTTACCCGACGCTGACACATGGCGGCCTCTCGCTGCTGGAAGTGCTGTCTCCGTTTGTCGAAATAAGCAGATGAATGACTGCTTGCGTATCTTTTTGGAGCAATAGCTAATGGCACAAGCTGATTTATTGGTTGACCTGCTTAAAACCGCGACTAGCGGAGATCAGCTTGCGTTCCGGAAAGCCGCTGAAGGCTTGATCCAGGAAGAAAAGCAAAAGGGGCATCGATTGCTGGCGGAACGGCTGACAAAAGCTTTGCAAGCTAGCGCAGTTCAATCCATGCGACCTCCTGTCGCAAGAACGAACGGTAGCAGTGTAAGTAAAGAGCTGTTCTACGAAATTACGCCAGAGCGCAATCTGAGCTGTCTGGTGCTGCCTGAGAAAATCAGGACTCAGGTACAAGAACTTGTCGAAGAACAACATCGTGCAGAGCTGCTTCACGCACACAATCTACGTGCCAGAAACCGAATCCTGCTCGCGGGCCCGCCAGGCAATGGCAAAACAACGCTGGCTGAGGCACTGGCGTTTGAGCTGATGTACCCGCTCATCGTCGTTCGGTATGAAACCTTGGTGGGGAGTTATCTTGGTGAAACCTCCAGCCGACTGAAGAGCGTGCTGGACTATGTCAGGACGCAGCGTTGCGTTTTGTTCTTTGATGAATTCGAGACACTAGGCAAAGAACGCGGCGACACCCATGAAACGGGAGAGATAAAGCGCGTTGTCAGTACGTTGCTGTTGCAGTTGGATGATATGCCTGACTATGTGGTGGTGGTTGCAGCCAGCAACCACCCTGAGCTTCTGGATAGAGCTGTTTGGCGACGTTTCCAATTGCGCATTGAGTTGTCAACCCCGACTCGCGAGCAATTGACGCAATACATCGCCTCCATCAGTCAGCGATGCAGTGTGAATTTTGGGTATGAGCCAGAAACTCTGGCGAAACATCTGCTCGGATTGAATTTCGCAGAAACCGAAGAGTTCTGTCTTGGTGTGGTTCGCCGCGCTGTGCTCGACATGAAAACGGAAAACGCCCAGCAAGTGACCAAACTCAAGCTGGAGCAATGGAAAAGCCGCTTGAAGCCAACCGCAAATGAGAGTACGTCAACGTCCAAAGAAGGGACGGATCGCTGATGGCAAATTCTCTTCCACTGCTGGTATTTCCGCAGGCAAAAACCATCGCGCCACCCAAAGGCAATGGCTTCCCATCAAGCCAGCCCCATGTGCCCGGACACGGAAAGCAGGTAGTGCGCCTGGGCGCGCAACTAACTTCACTGCAGCAGGAATTCGACCGCTACAAAGCCAGCATCAGCGTCTCTGCTACTGGCCTGGAGCCGGAGACGGTTCTGGTAATTGAAATCGCAGGGACCGTCGACGATTTCAAGCAAGCAGTTGAAGCGGTAGGGTTAGAGTGGCTCGGCGAGTGGGATATCGATGATATTGAGCCGAATGATGACTTTTATGAAGAACCAAAAATTGGCGTCGATTTTTTTAAAAATAATGTCAAAGAAATAGCTAATCGCAATCAATCCAAAGAAATCAGAGATGCTTTGATAGAGCAAGGGTTTATTGATCAAGACGGCAAGATCATTGCCGATACGCTCTCAGGTGTCACTCTCCCGGAAACGTACGCCCATTTGGCTGATGACATCGCCACGGCCATTAAACAGGCGAAGAAAAAGAAGCTTGCAGGGCGCCTATTCGTGTCCATGGGTAACGAAGCTGGGATGCGGGAACTCCTGTCGCTATGGGAGCAATGGAAAAACAACCAGACACTACCGATTGGAAAAACCAAATGGCGCGATGTGTTCAGCCAGACAGTGCAAATTCGGCGCTGGGGTATTGAGGAAGCGCTGCGCGAGACAGGCATGCTGGATCGTTGGCGGAATTTGCTTGATCCCATTAATCAAGAGCAGCCGATCCATTGCCAGATCGAGCTGTTTTATCGCAAATCAAGAGAGAGACGTGCACAAGGTGAGCGCAACGTTACCGCACTGCTGGAGGCTGCCGGTGGTCGGACGTTGGGCAGTTTCATTGATATGCCGGAAATCGCGTTTCATGCGGTTAAGGCTGAATTGCCGGCTGAGCGTATCCGGCAGCTCTTGAACGATCTGAACTCCGCGACTCACGATACTGACATCCAGATCTTCAAGTTCCATGGCGTCATGTACTTCCGTCCCACCGGGCAAAGTCTTGCTGTGACAGAAGATGGCGAAGGCATTGACACTGAATTTTCCGAGGGGGAGGTTGATCTGCCGCCCGTTGCGGCCATCCTCGATGGTGCTCCCAATGTGCTTCATCAGGCGCTGAAGGGGCGTTTGTTGTTTGACGACCCGGACAACCTTTCCGCGCAGTACCAGCCTGGGGAAAGAAAGCACGGCACAGCGATGGCCTCTTTGGTCGTGCATGGCGAGATGATGGACGGTCAATCTGATCCGTTACAGCGTCTGGTTTATGTGCTGCCCATCATGCAGCCAGATCGTCACTCTGATCCAAATAATCGAATCGAGCATGTCCCTGATGAGATTTTCTTTGAGGATCGTATCGCACGTGCGGTTAGGCGAATGTTTGAAGGTGAAGGTACTGCGCCCGCACAGGCACCCAGCGTTTGCGTCATCAATCTCTCCATCGGCGACCCGGCACGCCCTTTCATCCACACCCCCAGCCCTTGGGCAAGGTTGCTGGATTGGCTGTCGTGGAAATATCGGGTGCTTTTCTGTGTTAGTGCTGGCAACTACCCTGACAGCATTGATATAGGGTTGTCTGTTCCTGATTTTCAGGCTTTGACCGAAGAGCAGCGGATCGAGCATGTGCTTAAGTGCATTCAGGCTCAATTGTCCGGGCGACGAATCTTGTCTCCGGCAGAGTCCATCAATGCCATCTCGGTCGGAGCGACGCATTCCGACGGCGTTGAAAACTTTCACCAGGGTCAGCGCACAGATTTGCTGCCCAACGCATCTCTATTTAGCCCTGCTGCACGGCTTGGTCATGGATTCCGTCGTTCGGTCAAACCGGAGATCCTGTTGCCCGGAGGGCGGCAACTGTATCGCACACCGGCGTTAGATAGTCATACTTTGTATCGACTGGATGGTGGGCTTGGTGCGCCCGGACAACAAGTCGCTTGTGATAGCAATCAGGCTGGCGATATGACGAAAACCGTTCATACGCGAGGCACCAGCAACGCTACGGCACTGGCCACGCGCAGTGCAGCACGTATTTACGAAGTGCTCGATGCTCTGCGTACGGAGCATGGAGAGGACATCCCGCAGAAGCTGATTTCCGTACTAATTAAAGCGCTGCTGGTACATGGTGCGAAGCAGGACGATGGCGCTTGCAAGGCGATCACTACCGCGCTGAAAACACCGGAAAACTCGCGCCAATTTAAAGAGGTGATGGCTCGCTACCTCGGGTATGGCTCGGTTGCAATTGAGCGGGTGTTGGCGTGTACCGAACAGCGCGGCACGATTCTAGGGTGTAACGAAATTCGTGAGAATGAAATTCACGAGTACCGGCTTCCGCTCCCTCCCGGCCTTTCCAGCAGTCAGGAGTGGCGTCGAATGGTGGTGACATTGGCATGGTTCAGCCCTGTCAATCCAGATCACCGGAACTTCCGCGAGGCAAAACTGGAAATGTCGCCTGCCAACAAATGGGGTGATTTGCCGTTGAAGCTCGCTCGACAAGACGCAGACCACAATCAGGTGTTGCGTGGAACGGTGCAGCATGAAGTGCTCGAAAGTCGTGACCAGGTCGCGGCATATCAGGACGGCGATAGCATTGTGCTGCAGGTGGCTTGCAAAAAGGATGCAGTTGCAAGTCTTGATGTCGCCATTCCCTACGGCCTTGCTGTCACCTTGGAAGTAGCCGAAGGCGTCCAGATTCCAATTTATGAACAACTTCGCACCAGGCTCCAGCCGCAAGTGGCTGTTGGTGCCGTTGGAGGAACGCCTTAATGGCCACCAAAAAAGAACTACTGGCGCAAGAAGTCGCCAAGGCCGTCGGTGCAGGCAAGGCGGTCGCGCTCGAAACCGTCGACTTCAACGATCCGAATCGCCCCAAAACTTGTCTGGAGGTGGACTTCCCGATTCTTCCCGTTAATCAGGTGGCGATCATTGAGGGCAACGCGGGCAAGCCGATCTACCAGATGTCGAAGTGGTGGGCACGGCGTCGTTCCAGTGTATTTCGCTCGATGTTGATCGCGGCGGCCACCAAGGCCCCTGAGGATAGATCGCACGCGGCCAAGCTGGTGTGGGACAACTATTACGCCAACCACCAGAAGAAAGGCGCGTTCAAGCATCTGAAGGTGGCCGACATCTTCATGGGCGGCGGCACCACGCTGGTGGAAGGCTCGCGCCTCGGAATGCAGATGGTCGGCAACGACCTCAATCCGGTCGCGTGGTTCGTGGTCAAGCAGGAACTGGCCAATGTCGATCTGGAGGAAGTGAAGCGCCTGCTCGCTGACATCGAGACCGAGGTCAAGCCGCAGATCATGCCGTACTACTACTGCGACGGCCCGGAAGGTGAGAAAGGGTCGTGGACGCACCTGCCGACCAAGAAGGTGATGCCCGCCAATTTCGACCCGCTGAGCATCCCGCGCGACGAGCGCAAGAACTACCGTTACGAAGGCCCTGAGGTCATCTACACCTTCTGGGCCAAGCACGGCCCTTGTCAGGTGACGGGCTGCGGCCATCGCACGCCGATCATGACCAGCCCGGTGATGGCGGTGAAGACGCTCAGCGTCAAGCATTGGGAGCATAGCTGCGGCAAATGCGGCGGCGAATTTCATGTTGAGGAGGACGCCGCGCGGATGGCTCCTGACGTACCGCTCTATGTTGCGCCGTCGGAATACCCATTCTCGGTGCTTGACCGCAAGAAAGGCGTGATCTGCCCACATTGCAGTCACACCGCGATGGTCAATCTCGGCAAGGGCAAGAACAAGAAGGTCGAGTTGAGCCTTCTGGTGCATCCGCAATGGCTGGCCGGTTCGCCCAAGCAGGATGCGGAAGGCCAGCCCTACGGCGGCTCGGCACAGGACGATGTGGCCGCGACCACGCGTTGGGACAGCGAGCGCGCATCCAAGATTCGGCTGCTGGAGGTGCGTGGCGCATTGCCGGAGGAAGTGACGTGCCCGGAAACGAAGATCACCTTTGCGCCGGAAAACGGCACGGTGCCAAAAAAATCGCACTACGCCTGCGCAGCCTGCGGCACGGTGCAAGACGTACTGACCACCATCAAAGCCACAGGCAAAACCGGGCCGATGGCTGCTTATGCTGTGCAAGGCTACGCGCCTAAGCGCGATGCGGCGGGCAAACCGTACAGCGGTCGCTTCTTTGCGGCCTACGGCACAGCGCACGCGCGGCAGTACGACACCGCGTTCGCCGAATGGGAAGCGCGCAAGGATGACGACCTCAAGGACTACTGGCCGCGCTCTGAACTTCCCTACGGCTTCATGACCCACCACCTGCAAGGTGGCGTCCCGAATCACGGCTTCACCCACTGGTGGACGATGTACAACCCGCGCCAGTTACTGGTGCACGCACAACTGCTCAAGGCCATTGTTGAAGTCGGCAATTACGACTGGAAGGTGCGCGAGTATGTGCTCGGTGCTTTCCAGAATTTCTTGCGCAATCAAAACTCGCTCGCTTTCTGGCACATGAAGCTCGACAAACTGGCTCCTGCCATGTCGAACAGCAACTTCCATCCGAAGAACAATGTGGTTGAAGTAGGTGTGTTCCCGCCAATGGGCTATGGCCCGTGGTCGTCCACCTATGAAGTTCTATTCAAAGGCGGGGAATGGGCGCAAACGCCGTGGGAGGCAGTGAGTGCGGAGTACCTAAATCGGCACGCACCGAGCATCGCTGGTGAGGTGACAGGTAAAAGCGAAAAGGTTTACCCCGGCGACCCCTTGCTAGGCGCAACTACGTATCAGGGATCGTCCACCGATCTCGCGCAGCTTGAAAGCGGCAGCCTTGATCTGGTCATCACCGATCCACCGTTCGGCGGCCTGTTGCACTACTCTGAGCTGGCCGATTTTTTCTATGTCTGGCTGCGCTTGGCGCTCAAGGGCAAGTACCCGCAGATTTTCGGCGCGGAATACACGCCGAAATCACTGGAGGCTGTGGCCAACCGTGCCCGCGAGCCAGAAGATCCGGATGGTTTCTACCAGCGCCTGCTCACCCAGTGCTGGCGCGAGGCGCATCGCCTCTTGAAGCCAAGCGGCATCCTGGCCTTCACCTTCCACCACAGCGAGGACGAACCGTGGGTGGCGGTGCTGGAGTCGTTGTTCGATGCCGGGTACTACCTCGAAGCGACCTATCCGATCCGCTCCGACGAGACGAAGGGCGAAGGCGAGTTCGGCTCCAAGACCATCGAATACGACATCATCCACGTTTGCCGCAAGCGCACTGAAGAACCCAAGCCGGTGAGCTGGGGCCGGATGCGCCGCGAGGTGATGGCGGATGTGCGTCAGTTGCAGGCCATGCTGGAAAACCATGCCAAAGAGGGGCTGCCCGCCGCAGATATCCAGGTGATCCGGCGCGGCAAGGCGCTGGAATATTTTTCACGCCACTACGGCAAGGTCTACGTCGATGAGGGGCGCACGATCTCGGTCAGGGATGCTCTGGTCGGCATCAACCAACTGATCGATGAAGATGCCGACAAGGGCAAGGAGCCGCCGCCGGTGAATGCCGAGCCGATGACGCGCCAGTTTCTGCGCACCTTCGGCACGGCTACCGAGATGAAGCGCGACCAGTTGCAAAAATTCCTGCGCGGCACCATCACCACGCCGGATGACTTTGTGCAGCGTGGCTGGTGCAGTGAAGAGAAGAAGGTATTCACGCGAACCAATCCGCTCGATTTCGCCCGCGATTGGTCGGGCAAGCACCGCCGCCGTCTGACCTCTGATCTGGACCAGGCATTGGTGCTGATCGGCGCTTGTTTCGATGGCAGCGGCATCAATGCCTCGGACACGTTGAAGAACGATAACTTCAAACCACACGTGGCGCTTAAGCCGCTGCTGGAATGGTTGCAGAAAAACGGGCCGGATCAAATCACCCGCAACGCGGCCTCGCGCGCGGTGACGATCTTCACCACCTGGCAAGCCAGTCAGGCACCCACGCCTCTGCAGGCTTCGCTGTTCGATGACGAAGGGGAGTACGCGTAATGAGGCAGATGCTCGATACAGTGTGGCAACGGCGCGGCACCAGCTGGCTGTGGGATGAGGAAGCACGCAATACGGTGTGCGCGGCGGGCGAGGTGTGGAGCTTGCGGCAGTTTTTACTGGCCGCCGCCCCAAATGGAAATGGGTGGCCAGAAGACCTGCCCAGCAACGACAACCAGACGCTGGTGGTGGCCGGGCTAGAGGGCAGCCTTGATTTGCTGGCTCCCGACCAGGCCGAAATTTGGCTGGGGGACACGATCAAACGCGCCATCCTCTCGTTCCAGGACGCCTACGCGGGTGAGGCTGCGTTGATCTTCTGGTTGCCACAGGGAGATAGTCGTCTCAGGGTGCAGGCGTCCACCGACGCGGTGTCGTGGTTGTGCGAAGCGCCCCATCGGGGCAGTCAGCTCGACTTTGGCCGCCTGCTCTGGGGCGAGGCCAACGAGTACCCACAGGAAATTCTGCTGCGCGAAGGCGGCAAGCCTGCTGGCCTGTTTCATTTGCGGATTACTTAGGAGGGCCTATGCGAACCTTACGCAAGGTCAAGATAGAGGGCTTCAAATCGATTGCCAGCGCCGAGCTGATGTTGGGTGACCTCAACGTGGTCATCGGCGCCAACGGCTCCGGAAAATCGAATTTTATCGGGGTATTCAGACTGTTGGAGCGTGTTCTGTCCAAAAACCTCCAGGTATTCGTGGCTAGTGAACCTGATCGCTTTTTGCATCATGGACGGAAGGTGACACCAGCACTTTCTCTCGACTTCGCTCTTGACCAGAACTCTTATGGCTTCAAGCTCAAAGCCGTACAGGACACCCTGATCTTTGAATATGAGCGTGTCGAGTACAGCGGGTATTGGAGCTATGGCGAGCCGCTGGCCGTAGGCCACAAGGAGAGCAAGCTCGAAGAGGCTGCCGAATCCTACAAGAACAAGATTCCAAAGTATGTGTTTCCGAAAGTCAGGAATCTGGTCGTCTACCACTTCCATGACACGTCAGACACTTCGCCGGCCAAGCAAACATGCGATGTTGAGGACAACCGATTCTTCCGTCCAAACGCAGCAAATCTGCCCGCATATCTGTACTGGCTACAGGAAAAGCACCCGGTGCAGTTCAGGCATATCGAAGAACACATTCAGTTGGTTACGCCCTTCTTCGATGGATTCGTGCTGGCCCCATCCAAGCTGAATGAAAAAAAGATCAAGCTCGAATGGCGCCAGAAGGGTTCGGATGCCTACTTCGATGCCTATTCATTATCCGACGGCACTCTGCGCTTCATCTGCCTGGCAACCCTGTTGCTCCAGCCGTCGCCACCGGCATTGATTCTGCTCGATGAGCCGGAGCTCGGCCTGCACCCCTTCGCCATTCGCATTCTGGCCGAAATGCTGGAGGCTGCATCCAAGCGTGTGCAGGTGGTGCTCGCGACACAATCGGTCACGCTGCTCAACAACTTTGCGCCGCAGGACGTGATCGTCGCTGAAAACGATGGCTTGAAAACGACCTTCCAGCGCTTGGACGAAGAGAAGCTCAGGCATTGGCTGGACGAATTCAGCATCGGCGAGCTCTGGGAGAAAAATGTTCTCGGAGGCCGTCCATGACACGGCTTCTGATGCTGGTAGAGGGACAGTCCGAGGAAATTTTCGTCAAGAAAACGCTCACGCCATTTCTGGCGGAACGCGGGGTATATGTCCAACCGCCCATAGTGCTGTGGACAAAGCGAATCCCGAGCGGCGGCGGTTTCCGGGGTGGCGTTTCGAACTGGAACCAGATTCGCAAAAACCTGATGCCCCTGACCTATGACACGGGTGCCTGGGTAACGACGCTGCTTGACTTCTATGGGCTGCCTGAGGATTTTCCGGGCTACCAGGAAGCGCTCGGCCCGGGCGATCCTCGGGGGCATGTGGTCACACTTCAGGATAGGTTCGCGGCGGAGATCGGCCATCCCCGATTGATTCCGTTCTTTGCCTTGCATGAGTTCGAGGCTTGGCTGTTCACTGCCCCGAATGTTGTTGCCGAGCATTTCGGCAACACGGGGCTGGCGGCGAAAGTTCGTAAAGCGGTAGAGCATGCCGGAGAGCCAGAACTTATCAATCACGGAGCGGATACGCACCCGAAGGCGCGCTTGCTTGGCATGGCAACAAGCCACAAGGAAACCTCGGATGGCCCGACGCTGATCGAGAAAATCGGCATTCCGGCGATTCGAGGTGCTTGCTCCCATTTCTCTGGCTGGCTGGATCGTTTGGAAGCATTAGGGCAAGCGGTGTAATGCTCGATATGACCTCGACAGACTTTTCCTCCGGCGAGCGGATCACTCACAACGAATTCGGTCAGGGCGTCGTCCTTGATAGCCCGCACGATGGCTACCTCCGTGCGTTCTTCGCTGTTGGCGAGCGCCGAGTCCCGCTAGCCTCGATTCGTCGCGAGCTTTCGCGCACCGAACGTATCTTGCGCGCCGTCGATGGCGGTGCTGAACGGGCGCGCAAGGCGTGGCTGTCCTATGAGGCGCACGCCCTGCCAGTGATGGAAAGCGCGTCGGCGCTGACCTCGGCCAAGATCGATTTGCTCCCCCATCAGGTGGTGCTGACGCACCGCATTGCCACCGCGTCCCCCCGACGCTATCTGATCGCCGACGAGGTGGGTTTAGGCAAGACCATCGAGACCGCGCTGATCTTGCGTGAGCTGGCCAGCCGTGGCGAACTCAACCGGGCGCTGATGGTAGTGCCTGCTGGTCTCGTGAACAACTGGCACCGCGAGCTGAACGAAGTTTTCAATCTCGATTTCGAGGTGTTCGGTTCCGAGGGCGACATCACCGACCGCAAGACCAATGCTTTCGCCAAGCACGACCGGCTGATCGCCAGCATCGACACCCTCAAACGCCCCGCTCGCATCAAGCGCCTGCTGAATGCGCCACGCTGGGATCTGGTGGTGTTCGATGAAGCGCACCATCTGACCGCCTACCGCACCGGTGGTAAGGTCAGAAAAACAGAGAACTACAAGCTGGCCGAGGCATTGAAGGATCACTCGCGTGACCTGATGCTGCTATCTGCCACGCCGCACCAGGGTAACCACTTCCAATTCTGGATGCTGGTACAGCTACTGAACCCCACGCTGTTCAGCAGCTCCGAAGAGATGCTGGAGAACCGCCACCGGCTCAATACGGTGATGTTCCGCCGTACCAAGGCAGATGCCTGTCAGCCCGATGGTTCGCCGCTGTTTGCACGGCGCTGGGTGCATACCGAGTCTTTCCTGATGAATCAGGAAGAGCGGCTGTTCTACGAGAAGCTGCGCGAATATCTGGAGGATGGCTTCGACCTGGCTCGCCGTCAGGGCAATCAGGGGCGTGCGCTCGGCTTTTTGATGGCGATCTTCCAGAAGATTGCGGCATCCAGTTTTGCTGCCGTGCGCCGCACACTCAAGCGCCGCCTGCTGATGCTGACACTGCACGAGGCGCTGTTGCGCGACAAGGAACTTGATATTGAAGGCCGTGAGCGGTTGACTGAAGAAGCACGGGCGCTGATTCACGAGGAATTCGGCCTGCCGCACGACAGCATCGGACGCAGCGAAGTAGATCGTGTCCTGGCCGACCTCAAGTACCGCTTGGTCAAGAAGCTGGATGAGGAGGCGCTGGAAATGGCCTCCGATCCTTATGGCAGCGAATATTCAGCAACGCACGCCGAAGAGGCTGCGTCGGCTGTCGTCGAACTCCACCTACCCGAAGAGCGCCTGCGCATTGGCGATCTGCTCAAGGTATTCCCGCAGCAGAGGGAGACCAAGGCGCAGAAGCTACTCGATGGCCTGGGCTATCTGTGGCGACAGAATGCAAGCGAGAAGATCGTCATCTTCGCCACCTACCTCGGCACGGTCGATCTGATTGCCCGCGAGATTGAGCAGGCCTATCCCGGCCAGGGTGTGGTGGTACTGCGCGGCGGCGACCACGGAGCCAAGCTGGCGGCAGAGCGGAAATTCCGCCTGAAAGACGGGCCGCGTGTTCTAGTGTGTACAGCGGCTGGCCGCGAAGGTTTGAACCTGCAATTCGCGCGCATCCTGTTTAATTTCGATTTGCCGTGGAATCCGATGGATGTGGAACAGCGTATTGGGCGTATTCATCGCTATGGACAGAGCCACACGGCGCAGGTATACAACCTCGTGCTGTCCGACACCATTGAGGGACGCATCTTCTTGATGTTGGATGAGAAGCTCACCGAAATTGCGCGGACTGTCGGCAAGGTGGACGATCAAGGGAATGTCGCCGAAGATCTTCGTGCGCAGATTCTCGGCCAGTTGTCGGAGCGGCTCAACTATGACCGCCTGTACCAAGAGGCACTGTCCGACCCTGAACTGAAGCGCACCCAGGTGGAGCTTGAGGCGGCGCTATCGAATTCGCGCGAAGCGCGACAGGTGGTGTTCGACTTATTTCAAGACCTCCAAGGCTTCAGCCTCGACGACTACAAGCCATTTTCCGATATTTCATCGAGCCTGGATCGGTTGGTTCAGTTCATGTCGACTGCAGTGGCAGATCGGCAGCAGCGTCTAGTCAAATTGGACGACGAGACTTACGACCTCGTGGCAAGCGATGGCGCTCGCAGGGCACGGTTCACGCTGAACCGTGACACGGCCACGAGCAGCGATGACATGGACTTGATGGGATTGGATCATCCCCTGATACAGGAAGAGCTTGGCCGGTGGCGCAGCGTGCCGCCAGAAGAACTCGGGATCGCCGTTGCCGGTAATGTCGAGGAGCCGGTTCTTCTGTCGTTCTGGATGGTGGAGGCGTCTGCCGGAAACGGCGAGCGCCGCGTGGTGGTGCAGCCAATAGCTGTCAAACAGGATGGCACGCGAGTGCCCGCAGTAGAGCGCCAATGCGAACGCTACCTGCAAGCGCCGACCACGACGCCGAAGTTTTCGCCCGAACAACGGTTGGAACTATTCTCGCGCACCGTAGAGCCGACATTGCAACGGGAACTCAAGCACAAAGGTACTGCGAATGGTGATGGCAGCTACTCGGCGGAGCTGATCGGCTACGTGGAAATCGTGCCGTAGGGGGTAATCCCCCCAAATTATGTCGAATCAGCACTGGACGCGACAGAAATAATCCTCGTTGTACTCCCCTCTTAGCTGACCTTCGCCGGAGCAGGTTTCCTGTTACGCGCGGCGCTCCCACAATTGCGATGTCCAAAGCGGTGCCGGATTGGTGCCGCTTCGAACCTTGACAACAGGCCAATCCTGATTCGCGGGTACCGCGCTTAAGGCACCGAAATGGACTGAGTCGAATCATCCACATGAGGGGGTGCGGCATGGTGCCGACCGGCGTGCTGGCTGGCCAGATCATGATGGTTTTTACCATCGTATTACTGGGGATATGGAGCGCCACCCAGTGGACGGCGGCTGCACTGGGATACCAGATGCGGCTTGGTGCGCCGTGGTTCGACCTGCTCGGTATGCCAGTCTATCACCCGTGGCGGCTATTCGAGTGGTGGTACTTCTTCGATGCCTATGCGCCCGACATTTTCCTGCGCGGCGGCGCCATCGCGGCGTGCAGCGGCTTCGCCGGTGCCACGGTAGCCATCGCCATGTCGGTGTGGCGCGCACGGCAGTCCAAGCTGGTCACGACCTACGGTTCGGCACGCTGGGCGCTGCCCGCCGAAATCCGCCGTTCCGGGCTGACCGGCCCTGCCGGCGTTTTCCTGGGCCGCAAGGATGGCGACTATCTCCGCCACGAAGGCCCCGAGCATGTGATGGCGTTCGCGCCGACTCGCTCCGGCAAGGGTGTCGGCTTGGTGGTGCCGACGCTGCTTTCGTGGCCCGGCTCCACCGTGATCCACGACATCAAGGGTGAGAACTGGAATTTGACCGCCGGTTGGCGACAGCGCTTCTCGCACTGCCTGCTGTTCAACCCGACCGATGCGAAATCGGCCGCCTACAACCCGCTGCTCGAAGTGCGACGCGGCATGCACGAGGTACGCGACGTACAGAACATCGCCGACATCCTGGTCGATCCCGAAGGCGCACTGGAGCGGCGCAACCACTGGGAGAAGACCTCGCATGCCTTGCTGGTCGGCGCGATCCTGCATGTGCTCTACGCCAGCGAAGACAAAACATTGCGCGGTGTCGCCAACTTCCTGTCCGATCCGGCCTGCCCGTTCGAAGTCACATTGCACCGGATGATGACGACGCGGCACTTGGGAGAAACACCGCATCCGGTGGTCGCTTCCGCCGCGCGCGAGGTTCTGAACAAAAGCGAAAACGAACGCTCGGGTGTGCTGTCCACCGCGATGAGCTTCCTGGGTCTCTACCGCGACCCCACGGTAGCCGAAGTGACCTCACGCTGCAACTGGCGCATCGCCGACCTGATCGATGCCGATCATCCGGTATCGCTGTACCTGGTGGTGCCCCCGTCTGACATCAGCCGTACCAAGCCGCTGATCCGCCTGATTCTCAACCAGATCGGGCGACGCCTGACCGAGTCGCTCGATGGATCGGACGGCATTGCCCGCCGCCACAAGCTACTGCTGATGTTGGACGAGTTCCCGGCACTGGGCCGGCTGGATTTCTTCGAGTCGGCTCTGGCCTTCATGGCGGGCTATGGGCTGCGCGCCTTCCTGATCGCGCAATCACTCAACCAGATCGACAAGGCCTACGGTCAGAACCATTCCATCCTCGATAACTGCCACGTGCGCATCACGTTCGCCACCAATGACGAACGCACCGCCAAGCGCATTTCGGAAGCGCTGGGCACGGCCACCGAATTGCGCGCGCAACGCAACTACGCGGGCCACCGGCTGGCACCGTGGCTCGGGCACCTGATGGTGTCGCGGCAAGAGACGGCACGGCCACTGCTCACGCCTGGCGAGGTGATGCAGTTGCCACCCGGCGACGAAGTGGTGATGGTGTCCGGCCATCCACCCATCAAGGCCCAGAAGATTCGCTACTACCTGGATGCGAATTTCAAGACGCGCATTCAGGCACCACCGCCATTGCTGAATGGGCATTACGCCGATGTACCGGCACCACGACCCGACGATTGGACCGGGCTGGCCATCCTCGCCGCACCGATTCCTGGTCTGGTTTTCCCGGCACACGGTGAGGCCATCGACGATGGCGGTCACCAGCAGCAGCCGGAACTGGCCGAAGTCGCGCTCACGCCGGAGCCCGAATACGCGGTGGACGACCTGGGTCTGCTCGATGACGACGACCTGCCGCTGCCGCTGCCCCTGCCCGCGCAGCTCGATCCACGCCTGCAGCGCACGGCGCGGCTGGCCGCTCTCGACCCTGACGATGGAATCGCACTATGAGCCGCACCCGCCTGAACCTCTTCATCGAACCCGAACATGCCAAACGGCTCGACGAGCTGGCGACCATGAAGGGCTTGTCCAAGTCCTCGATCATCGCCGCCGCGCTGGCATCGTTCCTTTCGCCAGATTCCGGCGACCAGCGCGAAGCGGCCATCGCCAAACGGCTGGATCGCTTGTCGCGCCAGTTCGACAAGCTGGAGCGCGACCAGAACATCCTGATCGAAACGCTGGCGCTCTACGTGCGCTATTTCCTGACCGTCAGCACCCCCGTGCCGGAAGCACATCAGGAGGCGGCGCGCGCCCAGGGCCGCGCACGCTTCGAGCAGTTCATCGAACAACTCGGCCGGCATCTGCTGCGCGGACGCAGTCTGGTCAAGGATGTGGTCGAAGAAATCCAGCCCGATCAGAACCAGTTCTTCGGCTTGCAGGAAAACGCCAACACCGTGGCTTCGACAGACGAATCTGGAACACCGTCATGAGCGGCGCGGCACGCGATCAGGGCTTGTCGGCCTCACTGGCGCTGGAGCGTCGCGTGCTCATGCTGCGCACGGCGATGGGGCAGGACATCGCCAAAGCGTTGAACGACCCCGACGTGGTCGAAGTCATGCTGAATCCCGACGGCTCGCTGTGGATCGATCGGCTGGGCAGCGGTCGCGAACCACTGGGCGTCAGCCTCACACCTGCTGATGGCGAACGCATCATCCGATTGGTCGCGGCGCATGTGTGTGCCGAGGTGCATGCGGGCAAGCCGCTGCTGTCCGCCGAGTTGCCTGAGACCGGCGAACGTTTCGAAGGTGCGCTGCCACCGGTGACGCCGGGGCCGGTCTTCGCGCTGCGCAAGCGCGCGGTCGGCTTGATCCGGCTCGATGCCTACGTGGCCGACGGCATCCTGACTAAGGATCAGGCGGAATTCCTGCGTAACGCGGTGCGCGGACGCCAGAACATCCTGATCGCGGGCGGTACCAGTACCGGCAAGACCACGCTGGCGAACGCCCTGCTCGACGAGGTCGGGGCCACCGGTGACCGCGTGATCGTGTTGGAGGACACGGTGGAGCTGCAATGCACCGCGCGCGACCACGTACCGCTGCGCACTCGTGCGGGTGTCGTGACCATGGCCGAGCTGGTGCGCTCGACGTTACGGCTGCGGCCAGACCGCATCGTCGTCGGTGAAGTGCGCGGCGCCGAAGCGCTGGACTTGCTCAAAGCCTGGGGCACCGGCCATCCGGGCGGCATCGCCACCATCCATGCCGGTTCTGCAGCGGGCGCGTTGCTGCGCCTGGAACAACTGATCCTCGAAGTCGCCGTGACGCCACCATGCGCACTGATCGCCGAAGCGGTCAACGTCATCGTCTACATCGCCGGTCGCGGCCATGCGCGCCGCGTGCAGGAAATCGCCCGCGTCATCGGCTTCGACAGCCACGGCTACCAACTCAGCGCCGAGCTGATGCCTTCCGTTCCTTTACTTTCATCATCTCCCGGAGAACCGTCATGACGACTTCACGCATTTCCGTAAAACCGGCCTTGCAATTCGTGGCCCTTGCCGCGCTGCTGCTGGCCATCGCCATTCCCGCGCACGCGGCGGGCTCGAACATGCCGTGGGAAGCCCCGCTGCAATCGGTGCTGGACTCGATCCAGGGGCCGGTGGCCCGCATCATCGCGGTGATCATCATCATTACCACAGGGCTGACGCTGGCGTTTGGCGATACCAGCGGTGGCTTTCGCAAGCTGGTGCAGATCGTCTTTGGCCTGTCGATCGCATTCGCCGCGTCTTCGTTCTTTCTGACCTTTTTCAGTTTCAGCGGCGGAGCGGTGCTGGCATGAGCGCGCTGCCTGGCGACGCACCCGGCTTCGAGGTACCGCTGCACCGCTCACTGACCGAACCCATTCTGCTGGGCGGCGCGCCGCGCACCGTGGCCATTGCCAACGGCACACTGGCCGCCGCCGTGGGGCTCGGGCTGCAACTCTGGCTGCCTGGCATGGTGCTATGGATCGTCGGGCACTCGCTGGCCGTGTGGGGCGCACGACTGGATGCGCAGTTCATGGCCGTGTTCGCGCAGCACATCAAGCACCGGCAACTTCTGGACGTGTGAGGACGATCCCATGATGCATCTCGCCGAATACCGCAAGCGTCCCGCGCTGCTGGCCGACTGGCTACCTTGGGCCGGTCTGGTCGCACCCGGCGTCGTGTTGAACAAGGACGGCTCGTTCCAGCGCACGACACGCTTTCGCGGGCCTGATTTGGACAGCGCTACGCAAGGCGAACTGGTCGCGACATCTGCGCGGTTGAACAATGCACTCCGTCGTCTTGGGTCGGGTTGGGCTTTGTTCGTGGAGGCCGAGCGGCGCGAGGCGGCGGACTATCCAGATTCCACGTTCCCCGAGCCGCTGTCCTGGCTGGTCGATGAAGAGCGCCGCGCCACCTTCGAGGAGGCCGATAGCCACTTCGAGAGCGCATACCACCTGACGCTGCTGTACCTGCCACCCGAGGAATCGACAGCCCGCGCCGCCAAGCTGCTGTACGAGAACAGCAAGGTCGAAGGCGTGGATTGGCGCGAACGGCTGGAGGGCTTCGTGTCCGAGACCGAACGCTTCTTCGATTTGCTGGAAGGCGTGATGCCGGAGATCGCCTGGCTCGACGATGGTCAGACGCTGACTTACCTGCATGCCTGCGTGTCCACGCGCCGACATCCGGTGGCCGTGCCCGAGGTGCCCATGCATCTGGATGCATTGCTGGCCGACGAACCGCTGATTGGTGGACTTGCACCGATGCTCGGGAGCCAGCATCTGCGCGTGGTGTCGGTGCGCGGCTTTCCGACCTCGACCTGGCCGGGTCTGCTCGACGACCTGAACCGCCTGGGCTTTGCCTACCGCTGGAGCACACGCTTCCTGTGCCTGGACAAGGCCGAGGCGGAGAAGGAACTGATCCGGCTGCGCCGCCAGTGGTTCGCCAAGCGCAAGAACATCGTCGCACTGCTGCGCGAAACCATCTTCCAGCAGGAGAGTCCGCTGGTCGATTCGGATGCGTCAAACAAGGCGGCGGATGCCGATGCGGCCTTGCAAGAACTGGGCAGCGACCAGGTGTCGTTCGGCTACGTCACGGCCACCGTGACGGTACTCGATACCGATGCGACTGCCGCCGACGAAAAGCTGCGTGCCGTAGAGCGGACGATCCAGGGCCGTGGTTTCGTGACGATCCCCGAAACTTTGAACGCGGTCGATGCCTGGCTGTCGTCGATTCCAGGGCATGCCTACGCCAACGTGCGCCAGCCCATCGTCTCGACCCTGAACCTCGCACACATGATGCCGGTCTCCGCCGTGTGGGCCGGGCAGGAACGCAATGCACATCTCGACGGCCCGCCACTGATCGTGACGCGCACCGACGGCGCAACACCGTTCCGGCTGGTCACGCACATCGGCGACGTGGGCAACACGCTGGTAGTCGGCCCCATCGGCATGGGCAAATCGGTGCTGCTCGCGACGCTGGCATTGCAGTTCCGCCGCTACGCCGGATCGCGCATCTTCGCCTTCGATATGGGGCGTTCGATTCGCGCCACGGTGCTTGGGCTGGGTGGCGAGCATTACGACCTGGGCGCGGATGGCGCGATCGCGTTCCAGCCGCTGGCCCGTATCGACCAGGACGGTTATCGCGCCTGGGCGGCGGAATGGATCGAAGGCCGATTGATTCACGAAGGCGTGGTTGTCGGACCGGCCGAGAAGGAATCCGTATGGTCGGCACTGAACAGTCTCGCCAGCGCGCCGCTCGATCAGCGCACCCTGACTGGGCTGTCGGTGCTGCTGCAATCGAATGCACTGCGCCAGGCCTTGCAACCCTATGTGCTAGGTGGCGCGCACGGCAAGCTGCTCGACGCCGACCATGACAGGCTCGGTTTCGCCGACGTGCAGGCGTTCGAGATGGAAGAACTGATGCACAGCAAGGCGGCGGCACTGGCTGTGCTGCGCTATCTGTTCGCGCGCTTCGAGGAACGACTCGACGGCGCCCCGACGCTGTTGATCCTCGATGAAGCCTGGCTGTTCCTCGACGACCCGGTGTTCGCCGCCCGCATTCGTCAATGGTTGAAGACGCTGCGCAAGAAGAACGTCTCTGTCATCTTCGCCACACAGTCGCTGGCGGACATCAGGGATTCCAGCATCGCGCCAGCCATCGTCGAGAGCTGCGTGAGCCGTATCTTCCTGCCCAACCCGCAGGCGACAGAGCCGCAGATTCGCTCGATCTATGAAGGCTTCGGTCTCAATGCGCGGCAGATCGAGATCGTGGCGACCGCAAGCCCCAAGCGCGATTACTACTACCAGTCGCGGCTCGGCAATCGCGTCTTCGACCTCGGCCTCGGGCCGGTGACGCTGGCTTTTGCGGGTACAGCCAAGCCAGAAGATCAGCGCGCCATCGATGCCGTTTCCGCGTCGGTGCGACCTGCGGACTTCGCAGCCGCCTGGCTGCGCCATCGCGGCCTCGACTGGGCCGCCGACCTCATCCCGTCCTTTCCCTTCACTATCCAGGAGGAGCAACCATGAAAAAAACCTTGCTTGCCGTCGCCGCCGCCGTACTCATGACCGTGATGCCCGCGGCTCAGGCGGTGTGGGTGGTGATCGATCCCTCGAACCTGACGCAAAACATCATGACCGCTGCCCGTGCCCTGCAGCAGATCAACAACCAGATCCAGCAACTCCAGAACGAAGCGGTCATGCTATCCAATCAGGCGAGGAACCTGACCAGTCTCCCCTTCAGCGCGCTCAATCAACTGCAATCTGCGCTGTCCGCGACGAACCAGCTGTTGCAGCAGGCGCAGGGGCTGTCATTGAATCTGACGCAGATGGAGACCCAGTTTGCGCAGCTCTATCCAGCTGCCTACACCGCCTCGACCCCGGCAAACCAGATGGCGCTCGACGCCAGCCAGCGTTGGCAGAACTCACTGGAGGCGCTGCGCACTGCGACCGAAGTGCAGTCGCAGTCGGTGCAGAATTTCGCCTCTGACGAACAAACCTTGAGCGACCTCGTAAACAACAGCCAGTCGGCGGTCGGCGCGTTGCAAGCCGCGCAGGCGACGAACCAGTTGCTGGCCTTGCAGGCCCGGCAGGCGATCCAGGCGCAACAGCTCCAGATTACGCAAGACCGCGCCGTCGCCCTCGAACAGGCGCGGCAGGTCGCGGTGCATGCGCGTGCCGCCGAGGTGCGCAACCGCTTCCGTGGCACCGGCACACCGTATACGCCATACAGCGTCAACTTCTACGGCAACTGAGGAATCTCTTATGAAAACCCTCCTGACCATCGTTGCATGCACCGTGCTACTGGCCGCGTGCGGCAAATCGGAACCCACCGAGTCCGTCGAATCGCTGCTGGCCAATCCCGAACGTCTGAAGGAAGTTCGCGCGCAGTGTAAGGCCGACCACGACAAAGTGGGGGACGCCCTGTGCAACAGGGCCGCCGAAGCCACGCGGCGGCGCTTCATGGGCAGCGGCATGCCGTACACGCCCGCGCCACCGGCTGCACCCGCTTCTGCACCGAAAGACTGAGCCATGAACGATCTGTCGGTCATCGACCACTTCCTCGATGTCTTCTCGCAATACATCGACTCTGGCTTCGGCCTGCTGCATGGCGAGGTGGCGTTCCTCACCGCCACATTGGTAGTGATCGACATGACGCTGGCCGGTCTGTTCTGGGCCATGGGTGGCGAGGACGTGATCGGCAGGCTGATCAAGAAGACGCTCTATGTTGGCGCCTTCGCTTTCATCATCGGTAACTTCAACAATCTGGCAGGTATCCTGTTCCACTCGTTTGCCGGACTCGGACTGGTGGCGTCCGGTTCCACGCTGACGCAAGCGCAGTTTCTGCAGCCGGGCCATCTGGCCAAGGTCGGCGTCGATGCGGCGCAACCCATCATGGCGCAGATCAGCGACCTGACCGGATTCCCCGAGGTGTTCGCCAACCTCGATGTCATCGCCGTGCTGTTTCTTGCCTGGCTGGTGGTGATCGTGAGCTTCTTCGTGCTCGCCGTGCAGCTCTTCGTCACGCTGATCGAATTCAAGCTGACCACGCTCGCGGGTTTCGTACTGGTGCCGTTTGCGCTATGGAACAAGACCGCGTTTCTGGCCGAGCGCGTATTGGGCAACGTCGTATCGTCAGGCATCAAGGTGCTGGTGCTGGCGGTGATCGTCGGCATCGGCACGGGACTGTTTGCACAGTTTCAAATACCGCCCGGCACCGAGCCATCCATCAACTTGGCGCTGACCATCATGCTGGCTTCGCTGGCGATGCTGGGGCTCGGAATCTTCGGGCCGGGAATTGCCACCGGACTGGTATCCGGCGCACCGCAGCTGGGCGCCGGTGCGGCGGCCGGCACAGCCTTGGGTGCTGCCGGTTTGGCGGTGGCCGGTGGTGCCGCTATCGCGACAGGGGGTGCAGCGGTAGCGGCGGGTGCGCGCATGGTGCCGGGTGCTGCGCGCGCGGCCATCGGTGGCGCTGCATCGGCCGGGCGTGCGACCAGCTCGATGGCAAGCGGCGCGAAGGCCGCCTACCAGGCAGGAGCCGCTGCATCGGGTGGCGGTGGTGTTCGTGCTGCAGGTGCTGGCCTCGCCAACGTAGCCAAAAACGGTGCCGGTGCAGTTGGCCAGCGTGTCGCGGCCGGTGCCAAGGCGGTCAAGGATCGCGTAGCTAATTTCGTCGCGGAAGCGGCTGCGCCTGCAGCGACAGCCAGCTCTACGGAATCAGCCGAAGCCAACCCCCCTGCAGCAGAGCCCGCCTGGGCCAAACAAATGCGCCGCAAACAGCAGGTGAGCCAAGCGGCCACGACGGCGGCTCATACCCTGCGCTCCGGCGATCACGGTGGCAGCGGTGCCAGTCCGAGCCTGCGCGACGATTCGAACCACTAAAGATCAAGTAACGGAGATCAGTTCATGCGATTCAAACGACCCCAGGTGCGGTACTCGGACACGCCCGAGCCTGTCACCCCCTACCAGGCTGCCGCGCAGGTCTGGGACCAGCGCATCGGCAGTGCGCGCGTGCAGGCGAAGAACTGGCGGCTGATGGCCTTCGGCTGCCTGTCGCTCGCGCTGCTGATGGCAGGTGGGCTGGTGTGGCGCTCGGCGCAGTCCATCGTCACGCCTTATGTGGTCGAGGTGGCCACTGGCGGTCAGGTACGTGCAGTCGGTGAAGCGGCCACGCCGTACAAGCCGAACGACGCGCAGATCGCCTACCACCTGGCGCGCTTTCTTGCCGACGTGCGCTCGCTGTCGATCGATCCCATCGTGGTGCGGCAGAACTGGCTCGAAGCCTACGACTACACCACTGACAAAGGTGCGGCCACGCTGAACGACTATGCGCGCACCAACGATCCGTTCGCACGCATCGGCCAGACCTCGACGGCCGTCGAGATCACCAGCGTCGTGCGCGCCAGCGAATCCTCGTTCCAGGTGCGCTGGATCGAGCGTAACTATGTGAATGGTTCACCCTCGGGCACCGAGCGCTGGACGGCTGTGCTGTCCATCGTGCTGCAACCGCCGCGCACCGAAGAGCGACTGCGCAAGAACCCGCTGGGCATTTATGTCAACGGCCTGTCCTGGAGCCGTGAATTCGACGCCACCGAAGGAACCCCGAAACCATGAAAACCCCAATCCGTATTTACGCTTTGCCATCGATCCTGAGTGCCACCTTGATGACTATCAGCGGTTGCGCCACACACGGCACGCCGCCGCCGGACATCACGCTGGACGAACCCGTCGCGGCGCACGCGCTGCCGGAGCCGCCCAAACCCATCGAGGTGGTCGAAGTGCCCAAACCACTCCCGCTGCCGGAACAGTTGAAGCCTCTGGCGAGCTCGCCAGAGGACAAACCAGTCACCGAATCGCTCGACGTGAAGGCCAATGTGGCGCGCGCCAACATCGAAGCCCGCGTGCTCCCCAGTCTCGATGGCTACATCAATGCGATCCAGGTCTGGCCCTACAGCGATGGCGCGCTGTATCAGCTCTACACCAGTCCCGGGCGTGTCACTGTCATCACCTTGCAGCAGGGTGAGCAACTGGTGACGGTCTCGGCTGGTGACACCGTGCGCTGGATCGTCGGCGACACGACCAGCGGCGCGGGTGCCAGCCTGCGCGTGAACATCCTCGTGAAGCCGACGCGCATCGGACTGAAGACGAATCTCGTCATCACCACCAACCGCCGCACCTATCTGCTGGAGCTGTCTTCGACACCGCAGGCGTGGATGGCCTCGGCCTCGTGGGATTATCCGAAGGACCGCATGCTGGCCTTGCAGAAGCAGGAACAGCAGGCTCAGGTGGCAACGCCGGTGGACTCGGGCTTGTCGCTGGAGAGAATCAAGTTCCGCTACGCGATCACCGGCGACAGCCCGCCATGGAAACCGCTGCGCGCGTTCGATGACGGCGAGCGAGTCTATATCCAGTTCCCTGCCGGCATCGCGCAGGGCGAGCTGCCGCCGCTGTTCGTGATCGGACAGCAGGGCGATGGCCAGCTCGTGAACTACCGCTTCCGCTCCCCCTATTACGTGGTGGATCGGCTGTTTGGTGCGGCCGAGTTGCGGCTGGGTGCTGACAAGGCCGCAGTCGTTCGCATCGAACGCACCGATGGCGTGGCAAGCACGGCGCGGGGGCATTGAGCATGAGCACGCCCGCCACGCCGCAATCGCCACCGACTGGGGCAAATAAGGCCGACCCGGACACCTTGGCTCTGCGCGCTTCTCCGCGTCCGGTCACGCGGCTCAATCGGCGCATGTTGGCCGTGCTCGCGGGAACGCTGGGCACGATCATCCTGGGTGCCACGCTGTGGTCGTTGCAATCGCACAAGCGCGAACGCAACCCGGCCACCGAACTGTACAACGTGGATCGCGTCTCACGGGCCGATAGCCTCGACCAGTTGCCCAAGGACTATACCAAAGTGGTGCCAATGGTCAAACCTGTGGTGCCGGTGTTGGGTGAGCCGTTGCCGGGCGACTTGGGGCCGGCCATCGTGCATGCGCAGAACCACGGGAACACGGGCGCGTACATCCCCGCGCAACCCGGCCACATCGCTCAGCCGGGCGATGCCGAGGATGCGGCGCATTCGTCGGTGTTCTTCCGTAGCAGTAGTGCAACAAAGGCGGCACCGGCAACCGTCGCCATGCCTGAACCCGTGTCCGGCAACCAGGCATTCAATCCGATGGCAACGGCATCGACCCAGCCGACCGACCCGACTGCGATACAGAACCGACAGGATCAGAAGGAATCATTCCTCGCAAATGGCGGCGACACCACCACCCGCAATCCGGCCAGCCTGCAATTGCCGACCTCGCCCTACCAAGTGATGGCAGGAACCATCATTCCGGCGGCGCTGGTGACAGGCATCAACTCCGACCTGCCGGGGCAGGTCATTGCCAATGTGACGGAGGCGGTCTACGACACGGCCACGGGTCGCTTCCTGCTGATTCCGCAGGGATCGCGGTTGATCGGCCGCTATGACAGCCAGGTGGCCTTCGGCCAGCGGCGCGTGCTGCTGGTGTGGACGCGCTTGATCCTGCCCGATACCTCGTCGATTTCGCTCGACCGTCTGCCCGGTATCGACCCGGCGGGCTATGCCGGGCTGGAGGATGGCGTCGATTGGCATTGGGATCGCATCCTTGCCGGTGCAGCGTTGTCCACGCTGCTCGGAGTCGGTGCGGAGCTGGCAGCACCCAACAACAGCGGCAATACCGGTAGCGTCACCATCGCCGTTCGTCAGAGCGCGCAGGACACAGTGAACCAGGTCGGGCAGGAGATCACCAAACGCAATCTGAGCATTCAGCCGACGCTCACCATCCGGCCCGGATTCCCGATGCGGGTCATGGTGAACAAGGATCTGATCCTGCGGCCGTACCAGCCGCTGTTCTTCCAGAGGGGATCGTCGCAATGAATATATCCACCAGTAAGCTGCGGCTGGGGCCGCTGCCGAAAACAGAGACCGTAAAACTCACTGTTTCACTAACCGCCACGCTCAAGGCCGATTTAGAGCGCTACGCCGCGCTGCATGCGCAGACCTACGGCGAACCAGTCGATGCCGCCACATTGATCCCGCACATGCTGGAATTATTCATGGCACGGGATCGGGGATTCAGGAAGACCAGAGCGAAGTGATTCACAGCGATGCCGCATCGGCACGATCGCAATACGCCCATGTACGCCTGAGCGAGTTTTCGATAGATGCCGGAAAGATCACCATCACAGGACCGCATTTATACCGGCCGTTGCGATGCAACCAGCAATTGCCCTGATGATGGAGCAGATCATGGATAAAGCAGATCGAAGTCTGGTGGCTGCGAGGCCAAACGACGACTCTGATACGAACGAACCGCACGACATGCAGCTACCACGACTGGTCGCGATGAATGCCTTGCCGTTCAGACGCACGATCCGCCGTACTGAGCTGCGACAGATCGTGCCGCTGGCCGATACGACGATCTACGACATGGAGCGCCGAGGAGAATTTCCGCGCCGTTTCAATCTGACCGCGCGCTGCGTGGTATGGGACTTGACGGAAGTAGAAGCCTGGCTCGACGCACGTCGGCAAGCTTCCGAAAGTGCACAGTTGAAACGGGCGCCCTCGCCGGACGTGCAGCGGCGCAAGCGCCGCCCCGTCAAAGCAGCGCCTGTGTCGTGATGACTTTCATCGACGGTGGCAGCAACGTCGGAGTGTGTGACTTGCCGGCCACCCAAGCATCGATCATGTCGGCCCATTCTTGCAGCATGTGCCGGCGCTGCTCGGCGTATTCAGCCTTGTTGTAGACACCGCGTGATGAGCGACCGTCTTCGTGCGCCAAACACTTCTCGATCCAGTCGCTGTTGAAGCCCAATTCGTTGAGGATGGTCGAACCCGTGCGGCGCAGGTCGTGCACCGAGAAGCTTTCGATGGGTAGGCCCTTCGCTTTCGCCCGCTCGACGACTATCTGCGCGACGCGATTCAGCGTGGCGTTCGACATGCACTTGTCGCCGTCATAGCGCGATGGCAACAGGTACTTCGAGCCACCGGCGCAGGTGCGCAGTGCGACCATGATGTCGAGCGCCTGCTGCGACAGGTAAATGTTGTGGGCCTTGCCAGCCTTCATGCGGGCTTTCGGGATGGTCCACAGCGCGTTCTCGAAGTCGATCTCATCCCACGTCGCATGGATGAGTTCGCCCTTGCGCACCAGCGTAAGCAGGATCAGCCGCAGCGCCAGTTTGATGGTCGGGTACGAAGCCACGTACTCCAACTCCTTGTGCAGGACGCGTATCTCCGTAGGCGACAGCGCACGATCTCTCGGCACGAAGGTGGCGATCGACGATGGCCCCACGTCGTCGGCAGGGTTGGCTACTTTCTCGCCGTGCAGGATGGCGAAGCCGTAGATTTGCTTGATGATGTCGCGGACATGGATTGCGGTTGCTGGCGCCCCCCTGTCCTTGACCTTGTTGCACAGGTCACGCAGATCGTCGGGGCTGATCTCGCTCAGCAGACGACTCTTGAACACCGGCAGTATGTCCCGGTCGAGGATACTCTTGCGCATCGACCGCGTGCTGTCGGCCATCCGGGCACCCTCGTACCACTTGTCGGTAAATTCCTCGAAAGTCTTGGCTTCGGACAGGCGCCGTTTCTCGCGCTGCTTTTCCTGCGCCGGGGACTGGCCTTCCGAAACGGCTCGCTTCGCGTCGATGCACTTTTCGCGCGCCCGAGCCAGCGACAGGCCGCCCGGCCCGTAGCGCCCAATCGTCAGCGTCTCGCGCCTGCCATTGATCCGGTAGTCATAGCGGAACGTGACGGTACCCGCCGTCGAGACCATGACGTACATGCCGTCCCTGTCCGTTACCTTGTAAGGCGTGTCCTTGGGTTTGAGGTTCTTCAGTGCAGTGTCGGTAAGCATCGGCTCTTCCCCCTGATAACGGCAATTTTACCGTCAACGGCTTGAAAGTGAGATGATGCTCTGAAACCCCTATGAATACTAGCTTTTCACGCTATTTTTTTACCGTCACCACTGAAATCTGTCAGACGGTAAAAAATTTTTTATGATTGGCCTGGCTTTCATTACCGACAGGATTACCGACAAAAAGTTTTGCTTGTCGCCGATAGATGCCGATACATTTCGGCATGTATTATTATATAAATCAATACATTAAGTTGTTTTTCCGATAGTCTGCGAAAGCCGCCGAAAGACCTAAAATTATTCCCACTCGATGGTCGCCGGCGGTTTGCTGGAGATATCGTAGACAACGCGATTGACGCCCGCGACTTCGTTGATGATACGCGTGGACATTCGGGCCAAAAGTTCGTGGGGCAGGTGTGCCCAGTCGG
>Ga0315298_1000922_pt1 | contig 55866 bp, 60 predicted proteins | sample WHS_1_MG_FD_203077 | JGI IMG/M metagenome (GOLD analysis project Ga0315298, IMG submission 203077) | Extremophilic microbial mat communities from Washburn Hot Springs, YNP, Wyoming, USA - WHS_1_MG | ecosystem: Environmental > Aquatic > Thermal springs > Hot (42-90C) | place: USA: Wyoming... | reverse complement strand
CAACCTCTTACCCGCAGAGGCATGTGAAGCAGCCATATTAAACCGTAACCCTTTCAACTCAATCAACCCTCCCTCTGAAGTAGAAGTCCAGTAGACTGAGGATGTCTTGCTTCAAAGGCACCCTACCCTCGGTGTAATCGCTCACAGCCTTGTCAAAGTATGAGTTGAGTACGCTGAATATGCTCTGCACACTGGGCTTAACCACGGTAACGCTAATTGTTGACGGTGTTTCGAAGCTCACAGCGAAGTCAGAGACATCAACCGAAGCAGCCAAGCTCACCAGCTGCCCAACAGACACACTAGCGTTAAGCGGCACAGTCAACTCGAATGATACGGAGGCGCTTGCGTAGGATGGCTGAGCAGCAGACTTCGTGATAACCAGCCTACCGTCCTCTCTACTCGACTCGCCAGGCAGACCTTCGACAGAAAGCGCCTTGCTCTTAAAGGCTGAGGGCACGCTAAAGGTTACTGTACCTGAAGGTATAGGTTGGGTAGCAGACAAAACTAACCTGACTTTAACTGAGCTGCCTGGCTGCACCTCAACGCTATCCACAGTGAATGAGGCTTTCACATGCTTCAATCTAGCTTGTGTAGAGGTGTCGAGGTACGGTAGTGTTCTCAGCCTCTCGGCTGATGTGAGCTGCTTGAATATGTCGTTGAGGCGAGATGTTGAGACGTGGGTAAGGATCTGGGCAAGGGTCTGCAGCTTATTGGATGCGATCAGTGACTTCACAGATTCAACAGACTTGGCTAGACTCATGGAGTCTAATAGGGCAGCGGCCTTCTCAGGTGTCGAAGGTAGCGAAGCTATCTCGATGAGCAGATCTACCACGGTCTCTGTTGGCAGCTGCTCCACGATTGTGGCGGCGCGAACGACGTTTACAGCTACCATTGTATCAACAATCTGCGCGGTTCTCGTCACATTAGTCGTAGCTGTACTCTGGACAAGCTGCGCGGCTGTAGTGACATCCAAGACGAGGATGGCTTCCGCAGCCTTATCAACTTTGAGTGCAAGTGTAACCTGCACGCTGTTATTGAGCGGTAGAGTAGTGAGGAGCTCGGCGCGCCTAGTTGTATTAACTACGTTAAGTATGTTGGCGGCTTCAGTAGCGCTCATGACTCTTATAGCCTCTGCAGCCTTATCAACGCTCATTTCTTCAACTCTGCGAGCAGCATCTGTGGTATTCATCTGTGTAAGCTGTGCTGCTCTCTGTTCAGCGGGCAGAGCTTCAAGTTCAGAGGCAGGCGGTGCTACCGTCGTTGTAGTCGTTGTGACCGTAGTAGTGGTAGTGGTTGTTGTAACAACCGGTGCAGCAGCTGTTACCGTAAAGGTTATGGTTTGCGATGAGAATACGCTGGTCGGTTGAAGCCCGGTAACTACATCAACTCTAATAGTGTGGGAACCTAAACTCATATAAGCCGTATTAAGAGAAGCCTGATATTTTATCTGAGTTCCAGCTTGAAAACCGTAGCCATACGGGTAGCCGTAGCCGTAACCATATCCTGCACCACCTGAGGGCTGGCTGTAACCGTAACCATAAAGGAAGCCGTAGCCATAGCCGTAGCCGGTAGCGTAAAGGTAGCCGGAAGGCGGGTTAACTAGAGTAAGGCTTGGAATAATAGAGTTACTTGGACTTAGGGAGCCGCCTGCCGGGGGTGCGGAGTACTGCGTGCTATCAATGTAGACACGTATCTCCTGTATCGGTACAACCTCCCCGCTTTCAATATTAATTGTGAATGTCAGAGTCTTAACCACACCAACTGTAATAGTTTCGCCGCTTGTTATCCCACTTACAGTAACTGTTATAGCTGAAGCCTGGGGTATGAAAAGCAGAGCCCCAACGATTGCAAGCGTAAGAAACACAGCAAAAGCCTGCCGCCTCCGAAGAACATTCCTGATACTCAACACTATCCCCTACATTCAACACGTAGCACTATATATACTTTACCCCCATCCCTAGACGCATATCCGAACGCCCCATCCTCCTGATCGAAGACCTTAGAGCTTATTCTTCTTTTGGAAGCCTCGTGAAGATCCAAGCTACGAGTATAAAGATATTTTTAAAAAATCAGAAAGCGTGAGAATCGGGAATCCGAGGTTGCAAGGATAAGGGGCGAATCAAAGCTAGATGGAGTGGCACCTCTTAAACAACCCTAAACGATTCAAAAGAAACGATGCGATTAGAAGATATGATAAGTGCACTACTCAGCCCTCTTAAGCGCTACTAAAACAGAATGAGCATAACCACAAAACAGAAGAGAGTAGACTGTGGAACCTCTCCATTCTTGTTCTTTGACCAAATCCTCAAATGGGTCCTCTGAACAAGACCTTTTAAGAAGTCTCGAAGGAAACATAAGCTAAAAGGAATGCTGCACCAGACACGATGAACGTATATGTGAAACCAAATGTTTGAGCTATGTATGGACCTAGGTAGGCTCCTGAGGCGCTGCCTAAACCTACGAAGGCGTCGAATAAACCGGCCATTCCAGCTGGAATAAGCTCCATTGATAGAGAGAGGGCGCAAACATGGTATAGAGCATATGCGAAACCCATTAAAAACAAAATCAAAGCAAACGGAAATATTGCTTGAATGCTCACGGCAGATACCGCTAACAGAAAGGCTAAAGTGCTTCTTAATAAAACGACTCTTTGCAGACGCCTTTTCTCTTCAAGGGGTTTAAGCCCTTTGCCCATCAGAAAATAACCTACCGCCCCTGCGCCTGAGTTTAAAACGTAAACGGCGTAGACCATACTTGTGGCTAGGCCCAAGTTTTGAGACAAAAATATCGGCAAGGGTGTAAACAGCGCGCTTGTTGCGAATGCGAAAAACACCAGACCGCTGCAGAAAAGGGCGAGGTTTTCTTTCTCCAGGTTTTCAGAGGCTGGGAATCCGTCAAAAAGCTTTGAGGCTATTGTTATACCCCTGCAAGCGAAGTCTATGCTCTTTTTCATGCGCACCAACCCCCGTTCAAAGATTAACAACGGATCAGAAAGCAGAAACAGGGATAAGAGGAATGCCAAAAAGTTTAAGCCGCTACATATCAACAATGTTATTGCCGAATTGAAACCCAAAACGGAGACAAAAACACCCATAACGAGCCCTATAAGCCAGCCTACCTCAGTGAAGCCTTCATAAGAAGCAAACGACTTCTCCCACTCTTCACGCGGATAAAGCTCAGCTATCAACACATTCTTAGGAGGCTCATGTGCAACGTGAAATACCGCCATAACCACATAAAGAGCTATGAGCAAACCAACATCCCTCGTAAACGTTAAAAAGTATAGTAACGCTGAAGCCGCAAAAAACGAGATCAGGATATACCGCTTATACTTCCTTGTTTTATCGCAGATGTAGCCCCAGAAAAAAGATGCTGGAATGGCCGAGATAGTAGCGACGGAAGCCATCAACCCTACGTCAAGCAAAGAACCGCCAATGCTTACAACGTATAGCGGAAGAAAGATAGAAAGCAATCCAAAAGCCATTTCATGAAAGAAGAACCCCAGCCGCCACATAGTCAAAAACCACCATATATCCCTCAACCAAAAACTTTCGGCAACTTAAGGTTTATGCATCTTCTTGCTGATGCTGTTGAGATAAAAGCGGCCTTGGTTTAGTTTCTGCCTTCTTGATATCTCCAAGTCTGGGTGTAAAAGCTTCCGTTCGATTCTACGTTGATACTATCCCTATTGCTTCTTCATTCTTACAAAACTAAAGACCGTGAATTGCTTCATTTAATCTTCTTGCACCAGTGTCTCATGAAGACTTTTCGAACAGGATCGTACCTCACGTTCTTACCACATTTGTCACATACCTTCTTCTCAGTAAATCTTTTATCAAAGTCTTCTTTCCAGTAGGTGAATTGCTCACTGCACCTACGCCACTCCTTAGTGTTGCACGTTTCTTGAACGTACTCTTCTGTTAGGTAATAGAAGCCATCTGGCCGCTGACCCCTCTTCCCCTCTTTGAACCAACCCATTAACCGGCATCTCGACTGATAAGGGCATTGCTGCTGAATTGGAGGTGACATACCCTCCCCCATTAAGTTTTAGCCAGAGGTTTCCCTTAAGCTTTGATTTGGTATATTCATTTTCTGCTAGGTGTTTTGCGAGCAATCTATGTGCTTCTTTTATTCCTTTAAGCCCTCTTTCCACATCTAGACGTTAATATGATCTCCGACCTTTCAAGTCTCCCTTTGATATGGTAGATTGAATCCTAGATAAAACCCAGAAGCGTTTCTGTCGGTATGAGGATTACCGTCTGATACTTCCCATTTAACTGAATAGTGGGTGTACGCTCAAGGTTAAATGTGCACACTCTGCAAGGAAAAATCTAAGCTATACGTCTTCGTTAAATGCGCGCGCAAAAGGTTTAGTAAGGAGCTTGTTTAGCTAGGGTACGCGAATGGAGAGGAGAATTCCATCGTAGCTTTCTCGTGCATTCTCCTCTCAGACATCGTTCGATCTTATCATTATGGAGTTCGAATTGAAAGAGCTATAGCGCGCGGGTTATTTTTTCTCCTTCATTTGCTTCCTTTTACGGCATGCGAAATATTTTATACGCAACATTTGCATTAAGATAGTTTTAATGGCTAAGTCAGTGCTTACGCTTTTCGATGTGACGAATCTTGTCGTTGGAGCAATAATAGGAGCTGACATCTATGTGGCATCAGCGTTCGGAGCAGGTCTTTTAGGTCCTTTTTCACTTGTGGTGTGGGTCGTAGCCGGAACCATAGCCATTGTGATTGCTCTGTGTTTTGCTCAGTGCGCTGCCCTGCTTCCGAAAGTCGGCGGACCATATGCATATGCCCATGCGGCATGGGGAGCCTTTGTGGGTTTTATTGTCGGCTGGTCACTTTGGCTTGCTGAATGGATGTCACTGGCCGTTTTTCCAGTAGCCTTTACTCAATATTTGATGTTTTTCTTGCCAGGTCTCAACTGGATTTCTCAAGTCACTGCAAAGGTTTTATTTGTCGTCTTTCTTATAGCTACAAATATCGTCGGAGTCAAGGCCGCCGGGAGAACAAATGACGTGCTTACTATCGTTAAGCTTGCTCCACTAATTTTCTTTGTTGTAGTTGGTTTGTTATACGTAGCTTCAAATACAGGTACGTCTATTACGAATTTTTCACCATTTTGCCCATTTGGCATCGGCAACTTCGGGTCGGCTCTTGTCTTGATATTCTGGGCGTATGCAGGCTTTGAAATATCAACAATTCCTGCTGAGGAAATTAGAGATCCGAGCAGAAATATTCCAAAAGCCATAGTGTTTGGGATTTCAATCGTGACATTCTTCTACTTGACAACGAACATTGTGCTTTTCGCAGTGAGACCTTGGAGTTTACTGGCTCAGGACAATGCGCCTCTGGCTACTGCTACCAACGCAATGTTAAGTTCAACCCCAACGCTGGCCCTGGTCGGAAGAACGATTGTTTGCGTTGGAGCTTTAATCTCCATTACCGGTTCTGACGAATCGGGAATGATAGGGACTTCAAGACTCGGGTATGCGTTGGCTGCTGACGGCCTATTTCCACGCATCTTCGCTAAGGTTCATCCAAGATTCAAGACGCCTTATTTAGGAATCGTGATTCAAGCAGTTACAGCGCTCGTAGCAGCGATCGTTGGTAATCTAAGTATGCTGATAACCACCTCTGTGTTTTTTATGGCAATTGCTTATGTGGCGACCAGCGCATCAATATTTTCTTTGCGCAGTAAAGGTGCAAAAGCTCAGTTCCACCTTAAAGGAGACTTGCTCATCCCAAGTTTAGGAGTAGTCTTCTCCCTTTACCTAATCACACAATGCACTTTCACACAAATCGCGCTAGGTTTAGTTTTGCTTTCTGTGGGGGTACCCATCTACATCAAATATTCACCGAAAAAAGAGATTAGTGAACTCAAAGAGACGTTACTTTCCCGAGAATCCATGTTGAAAAGAGCCTATAGTCAAGAGGAGAGGTTTTTAGCTCACCTTTTACGGCACATAAAAAGGTTCTGCAGAAGGATCGCTGGCAAGAAACAGACTTAACAGAGCTGATTCGTAAGTCTTGCAACCCCAAATTTCACGCTTAGTCCAAAGTGAATAGTCGCTCCTCTTGATCCTAAACATAAGATCCTTCAATATCGCTCTTTGTAGCAGCATCAAAATCCTTACCAAGCAACTCTCCTATCTTTCTAAGCACCTCAACATACTTTTCAACCCTAACGCTAGATAGCCCCTCAGACAGAAGCTTCTTCTCAAATTCAGCTATGAGCGCCCTATTCCTCTCGCTCAAAGGGTTATGAAGCCTCCTCTCAGCACCCTTCAACCTAACTTTAAAGTTATGTATATTAATCGATGCCTGCCTAATCAACATCATAAGGATAGGAAGGAGGTGCTTCAGGTAGAGAGCCTCGGGGGGGATTTGAACCCCCGACGACTTGCTTACAAGGCAAGTGCTCTGCCGGGCTGAGCTACCGAGGCACACTTTTGGTTCTTTTTGTTCACTCTATATCTTTTTCTTTTTCGCTGTAAGGTCGTTCAGTATCGCTTCCAGTAGAGGTCGGTATTCTTCGTCGCTGAAGGTTGTCTCAACATATCTGTTGGTTTGCTTTGCGAGTTTTACTGCTTCGATATGGTAGCAGGTCTGCTCTAACCCTCTCACGAGATGGTAGTAGAAGTCTTTGCAGCTGCAGTAAGGTTGCTCCAAATCTACATAGTGGTCTACTCTGCTTCCCACGACCGTCCAAACCTCTCTGCCACTTGGTACGAATACGTGCCTCTTAACCCTACCCGCCTTAACCACTTCCTCAACCTTACCCTGGTCGATCAAAGAGCCTTTAATACTACTGAAGCACATGCTTTTAATGTTGGCGAAGACAAAGCTCACCTTACTCCACCCACATCCAGCTCTGCTGCTGGAAGACTGCAGTAGATCATACCTTGTTATTGCTGATCTGCACATAGGGTTCGAAGAGAAGTTCAAGGCTCAAGGGGTTAAACTACGCACATCGACTCAAAGTATGGTGAGCGAACTCTCAGAAATCTGCTCCAAGCACAAGGTTGATGGAATCATCATTTTAGGTGATGTTAAGTTCACAGTAGGTAGGGTTAGCGCGCTAGAGCGCAGAGAAATCCCGCTCTTCCTGGAAGAGATATCAAGACTGGCTAAAACAACGATTATATCTGGGAACCACGACGGTGCTCTCCCAACACTTCTACCAAGAGGAGTTACACTACACCCAGAATCTCATATGGTTGTTAAAGACCTATGCCTACTCCACGGACACACCCTTCTACCAGACCTATCTACAGACGTGGAGAAGATTTTGATAGGGCATATCCACCCAACCTATCTTAAAGAGGGCAGCGTCATGGCTGGTAAGCACGTTTGGCTACTACTGAAGGTTAGGAGAGAGGCGCTCATAGATGGGCAGAACGGGCTTGCTGAGATCTATGTGATGCCGCCATTCAACAGAGAGCTATCGTTCACAGGCTTCTCCGGTAGATCAGGTAAGATAATCTCACCTATTATAAGGAGAAGTGTAAAAGGGATCTATGACGCACTCATCCTAAGCCTAGAGGGTGAAATAATTGGTTCAACTGAATCACTACAATACGTCATCTAGCCTTCTCAAAATACACCTTAACACCAGATTTCAAAACATCCGCAGCCCTACCCTCACTCTCAAAGAGGTGGCTACAATTCTCGATCTTGACCCCAGCGACTATATCCGCCCCTCTTCTGAAGAAGGGTTCAGGAGTCATGCTTGAGGTCGGGCCGAGTACAATAACCTTCCCAGCGCTTTTAGAGAGAAGTAGGTATCGCTCTAACCCACCATAGACTAAGCAGGAACCTGTGATCAAAACCACATCCGCTTCACCAAGCACCTCCCTAGCTTTACTAGGCTGATAAACACCCCTCATCCTCTTCCTTTCAATAATCTTCAGACACCTAGCGTCCTTAAAACGCCAGAATATCGGTTTAAAGTAACCCACCATAGCAACACGCTTACCACAAACATCAAGCATATCAAGAGGGTCACCAAACCTAAACTCAAGAGGAGGCTTAAGCGCCCAAGTTAGAGCATTCAAAGCCGCTATACCAATAGCTCTTCTCCCACTTACTCTACTCGTGCACAGCTTAGCCGCAGCAATAGGGTCACAGGTAGCAAGCTTAGGCTCTTTCGGTGTCAGATCACGGGGATAGTATGCTACCCCACATACTCCTGTTGAAAGCTCAAGCACAAGGTACCGCTTAAGAACATAACACCTTCTAACTTTAAGACCATCTACGTACCGCTCTAAAATGATACTAAAAGCTTCGCGAAGTATCAACTCGAGCTGGATCCTGTAGACTACAAGTTAAACGTTACCAAACTGTAAACTAACTCGATACTTGCGGCGAAAAGTATTTAAAACGTACGAAAAATTGTATCTGCCGTGAATCTTATGGCAAATAGGAAACATAAGGCAATCTCAAACGCCGTCGCAGGCGCTGCGATGGTCATCTTGCTTATCATTGGCGTAGGCATAGGATATGTTATACCTAAAGAGACACCAGCAGCCCAGACCACAACAGTAACTAACGTGGTAACTCAGACTATAACCCAGACAAGGACTGAAACAACAACGGTAACTGTTAAACAACCCGTAACTCCCATAAAGATTGGTTTCTCAGCCCCATTAACTGGAGCTGGTGCGTTTTATGGGCAGCAAGCACTCTGGGGCGCTCAGATGGCAGTTGATGAAATCAACTCGAAGGGTGGGGTTCTTGGTAGGCAGTTGACCCTGATCGCTGAAGATCATCGTGGTGTGCCAGCGGAAGCCGTGTCTACGGTTGAGAAGCTGATAAATGTGGATCAGGTCAGTGTAATAATAGGGACATTCTTCAGCTCACCAACCCTAGCCGTTATGCCTATAGTCGAGAAGGCCGGTGTGCCTCTATTCTCTCCTGTCTCGTCAAGCCCTCTGATATACTCTCAGACAGGTGCTCAGGGAAACAAGTGGGTCTTCAAGACAAACCCAAGTGATACACTTATGGTTCGGGCGCTTGCTAAATTCATGTTTGATGTGAAGGGATACAAGAGCGTCAGCTTGGTCGCGGAAGATACGGACTTTGGTAGGGGAATAGTGAACACGTTAGAAGCTGAAGCAGCTAAGTATGGTGTAAATGTGCTTTCAAAGGACTTTGTGGAGCAGGGTGCGAAAGACTTCACGGCAGTGCTCACCAAGATTAAAAGCTTGAAACCAGACGTTATAGGGCTAGGTATAACAGGCACAGCTCAAATAGAGCTCATCATGAAGCAGAGTAAGGAGCTCGGTCTAAAGGTACCTCTAAGCGGAAGGTATGACATCTTTGCCCCTGAGCTCAAACCATACGTTGATGCTGGTGAAGCAGAAGGATTTAACACGGTAACACCTTACTCACCACTCTATCAAGGAGGCAGAAACCCAGATTTCGTTAAAGCATTCAAAGCAAGAACAGGACAAGACCCTCACTGGAACGCATTCTTAGCGTACGAATGCGTCTACGTTGTAGCTAAAGCTATCCAAAAAGCTGGTTCAGATGACAGAGCAGCAATAAGGAATGCAGCAGAGGGCTTAGAATACGACTCGATAACAGGAATCAAGCTCAAATTCGACCAAAACAACCACATGTTCCCATACTGCTACATAATAGAAGTCAAGGACAAGCAGTTTACGATTCAAGTAGTGGAGACTGCTACGTTAAAGTAGCATCCACTCCACTTTTTTCTTAGAGTGGGGTAACTTGTCTGCTGAGACTATATTTACCCAACATCTTGTTAACGGCCTGCTCTTAAGCGGAATCTACGGTTTAGTTGCTGCAGGGCTCACCTTGATTTATGGTGTGCTAGAGATCGTCAACTTCGCACACGGAGAATTCTATATGCTCGGAGCCTACTTTACGTTTATTGCCTCAGCTTGGCTCGACCTACCCTATTACATTAGCGTCGCGCTAGCTGTGGCGCTTTCAACATTCATAGCTTTGATTGTCGAAAGAGGGGCGATAAGACCGATAGTGGAAAGATCCTTCGAAAGCAAGGTGCTCAGCACATTCGCCATCTCTATGATTTTAGCCAATACCGCACTTTTGCTGTTTACAGCAACACCAAGAACCGTTAAAACAGGGTTAGCAGGCACAATCGAGATCGCTGGGGTATTCTTCAGTGTGGAGCGCGTTCTAGCTCTCTTAACAGGTTATCTCGCCTTTCTCGCGCTTCATCTATTCCTTCAGAAGACCCGAATAGGTAAAGCAATTAGGGCTGTGGCTCAAAACAGGGATGCGTGTTACGTTGTTGGCATTGATCTCAATAAGATGGCACGCATAACCTTTGGGCTAGGCATAGGGCTGGCTGGATTGGCTGGTGCCTTGATTGCACCGATATTCTCTATTGAACCGAGCATGGGGCAAGCCATCGTTCTTAAGGCATTCGCCATCGTGATAGTAGGGGGATTTGGTAGCGTTAAAGGCGCAGCACTAGCAGCCCTAATCATAGGCTTAGGGGAAAGCTTGGTTGGCGGATATGTTTCTGCAACCTTGAAAGACGGCTTGGCCTTCCTGATAATTATACTGGTCTTAATTCTACGCCCGCAAGGAATTTTTGGTAGAGCCACTAGGGTGCTTTAAATGGTTGATCGCGACTTTACAAACAAGATCAGAAGAACGCTGATTTACATCATTTTAGCAATTGGAGCTCTATCTGTACCCTTTTTTACTCAATCACCCTACATTTTGCACATCTTGATCTTGACTGGAATCTACTTGATCCTAGCCCAAAGTCTTAACCTTATGTTAGGATATGTTGGTTTCTTATCTCTAGCCCAAACCGCCTTCTTTGGCATAGGCGCCTACACTTCAACGATCCTAGCAGTAACCTATAGTCAATCTTTCTGGGTTGGGCTTGTACTAGCGATAATCATACCATCGGTTATTGCTGCAGCCGTTGGTATACCCTTCCTAAGACTCTCTAGGCATTCTTTTGTGATATCGACATTAGGATTCCTACTCATCTGCTGGCTCATAGTAAGAAACTGGGTTGAAGTGACTAGAGGACCTCTTGGTATACCTGGCATACCTTCACCTAAGCTTAGCGTATTCAATCTGTTAGATTTGAATTTCGCTGGTAGGGTTAATTACTACATACTTGTCATAGTCTTTGTTCTTGTCCTCCATATACTCTTAACCAAACTTGTGCGTTCACGTATTGGTAGAGCGTTTATCGCCATAAGGGAGGACGAAGCGTTAGCTCAAGCGGTGGGAATAAACACTATGAAGTATAAGATGTTAGCCTTCTCGATATCCGCAGGTATAGCTGGTGTTGCAGGAAGCCTCTTTGCACATTATATAACTTTTCTAGATCCTACCGTCTTTGAATTCTACAACCTCGAAAACATACTTGTCATAACATTAGTTGGCGGCTCAGGCACAATAGGTGGACCTATGCTTGGCTCCATAATATTTACTATTCTACCTGAGTTGCTGCGGGTTGCTAAAGAGTTTAGGTTGATCGTGTATGGAGCTATTTTACTATTAACTGTGCTACTTATGCCAGAAGGTATAGGCGGCAAGTTCAAGACATATTTGCACAAGAGAAGGATAAGGGAGGTGTATGCGAAATGAGCTTGCTCAGAACCGAAGGTGTCTTGAAGAAATTCTACGGTTTAGTTGCGGTAGATAAAGTGAGCCTCGAGATAAATGAAGGCGAGATAGTTGGGCTTATCGGTCCAAATGGCTCGGGTAAAACTACTCTTTTCGACTGCATAACAGGCTTCCTTAAAGTGGATACTGGTCGAATATTTCTCAAGGACAGAGATATTACCAACAAAATGCCGTATGAAATAGGGCTATTAGGTATATCCCGAACCTTCCAGAACGCCCGACTCTTCTTAAGACTAACAGTGGAGCAGAATATGATGATAGCCACCCAACAGCATCAACGCATATCCGCTCTAACCCTTTTAGCAGATAGAAAAAGGGTTAAGGAGCTGGAAAGAGAAGCCTCTGAACGCGCAAGCTTTCTACTTAATCTTGTAGGTTTAGAAAGACTGAGTCAGGAATATGCAGGAAACCTATCTTACGGGCAGAGAAAGCTTCTGAGCTTTGCTATGGCACTTATACCACATCCCAAACTTGTGTTGTTAGATGAGCCCGCCGCAGCGGTGAACCCAACTATGATTGAGAAGACAAAGGAGCTGATAAAGAAGCTCAATTCAGAAGGACTAACATTCTTCATAATAGAGCATAATATGGAGGTTATAATGAACATCTGCAATAGGATAATCGTGCTTAATCACGGTGTGAAGATCGCTGATGGCACACCTAACGAAGTGAAGTCAGATCCTAAAGTGATGGAGGCTTACCTAGGTGGCTAGCTATGGGGGACACTATTCTTAAGTTAGAGGGGCTATCATCAGGGTATGGGGGTATCGATATACTTAAAGAGGTCTCTTTTGAAGTAAAGGAATCTGAAATAGCTTGCATAATAGGGCCTAATGGCGCTGGTAAATCCACTTTAATAAAGACTGTCTATGGTCTGTTAAAACCTTCGGCCGGAAAGATATCTTTTAGAAACGAAGATATAACTGGCTTAAGTCCTTTGCATATATTAAGAAGGGGCATATCATATCTCCCTCAGGGCAGAGCGATCTTCCCCCTTATGACGGTTCAGGAGAATTTAGAGATGGGAGCCTTTACCAGAAGAGATGCAAATGTAAAATCAGATCTAGCGAAGATCTACGAGAAATTTCCTATACTGAAGGAACGAAGAAGTCAGCTAGCGGGCAATCTAAGCGGAGGAGAGCAGCAGATGCTTGCTATAGCGATGGCACTCTTACTTTCTCCCAAACTTATGATGCTAGATGAGCCCTCACTTGGGCTTTCACCGCAAAGCATGAATCTAATCTTTGAAACAATAAAGACTCTAAACAAAGAAGGCATAACTCTACTTATAGTCGAGCAGAACGCAAAGAAGGCGCTGCAGATATCTGACCACGCCATCGTGCTTGAACTTGGTAAGAAGAGATTTGAAGGTACTGGTGTAGAAGTGCTATCTAACCCTGAGCTCAAGAAACTTTACTTAGGTGGCTAGAGCCCTAAGAATAAACCTATGCACTTGATCAACTTGATATTACGATGCGTAAAAGGTTGGTTTAACCTTCTTCGTGGTGAGCTCTCTGTAACTTAACAAGGTCAATGAAAGACCTGAGATTGTTAACGGGATATGATAGGTCAGGATACGCCAAGCGATTACCCTAGCCCAGCTGCTTGAGCCAAGTATGTTTGCTGCGAAGTGGCTTAGCACCAGCTCCGATATCCCTGAACCCCCTATGGTGATAGGTAGGGCTCCTATTACTAAAGATATGTAGAAGCCGCTTGTGGAGAGCAGAAGCCCGCCTAAAGTAGGTGTTGAGGCTAGGATAATTTGGGTCACCGCACCGCCTAAAAAGATCATAACAATTGTGCAGAGCAGAATACCAAGGGTCCGCTTGAAGGCGAAAATAGAATGCGTGTTGCTGGCTGAGTTGTGGTATCCAAGTAGGGTCTGCTCAACGGAATCGATTATTCTGCCTCCCCTAGATTCACCTAGCAGCACCTTGATCACCCTTTGCAGCCAACCCGGTATATGGAGAATGCTCTTCCTTGAAAACAAGAATATGAATGTGAAGAATGCTGTAGTTGCAGTAGATACAGCTGCACCAAGGGCTGCGATGAGGTATTCCTGATGCGCTAACAGGTATAAAACTGAAGCGTAGACCACTAAAGCAGTTGAAACAACATCCAGATAGATCTCAAGAAAGATTAACCAAGCTGCCTTACCGAGTTCAGCACCGTGAACCTTAAGCCAAGCAATCCTAACCGCTTCACCTCCGATGAATGTTGGAGTGGCTAGGCTCACAAACTCAGATGAAACCCTAACAAAAACACTACTTGCAACACTCCTTCTAATATCCAAAACGCTGGTCAGTAAGTGGAAGCGGATTCCCTGAACGATAAGACGAAGAAGTATTAACAAAGAGGAAGCGAAGAGCATACCGAAGCCTATTGAAACAATATCCTCAAACCTAACGCCAAATAAAATCGAATAGACAACCACGAATCCTATGCTTAAGGCGACAGCAGCAGGCGCTGCTCTACTGATTTTCAACTACTTTGAGCAGCCTTCTTAGGCGGCCTCGTAGGTATAGCCCAGAGCCGATTAGTCTTCATCCTCGACTCGTATTCTAAGATCCTAGATTCGCATTTCAGAGTAATCCCTATGTCGTCTAACCCTTCAAGCAGCCGCTCTTTGATAAACCTCGGTATTTCGAACCGATACTCCACTCCACTCTGCTCAGAGACCTTCTGCTCCTCTAAGTTAACAGTCAGGTATAACGAACCTTCCTTGGCTTTACTCATTATTTCACCCACTTCCTCAGGCTTCAAGGTTACCAGTAGCAGTCCGTTCTTGTAGGCGTTGCTGTAAAAGATGTCAGCGAAGCTCTCCGCTATCACCGCCTTTATCCCGTAGTCCACCAGAGCCCACACAGCATGCTCTCTTGAACTGCCGCAGCCAAAGTTCGCCCTGCTCACTAGGATAGAAGCCTTCTTGTATTTGGGTTCATTCAGTATGAAATCCGGTCGAGGCTCACCCTTCTCATCAAAGCGCCAGTTAAAGAATAGGTAGTTGCCGAAACCTTTACGCTCTATCAACTTAAGAAACTGCTTCGGCACAATCTGATCTGTATCAACGTTATCCCTATCCAGCGGAACAACCAAACCCGAGAAGGTCTTAAAAGGATGCATCAAACACTCACCTCTACTCGAAAACCCACTCCCTAACATCAACGAACCTGCCAGCTATCGCAGCAGCAGCAGCCATAACAGGGCTAACGAGATGAGTCCTACCGCCTGCACCCTGCCTACCCTCAAAGTTTCTGTTAGAGGTGCTTGCACACCTTTCCCCAGGAGCCAAGATATCCGGATTCATGCCTAAGCACATGCTGCACCCCGATTCACGCCACTCAAACCCAGCCTCCCTAAAGATCTTAGCCAACCCCCTCTCCTCTGCTTCACGCTTCACCATCTGCGACCCTGGCACAACCATCGCTCTAACACCCTGGGCAACCTTCCTACCCTTGACCACCTTAGCAGCAGCCTCTAAATCACTAACCCTAGCGTTCGTGCAGGAGCCTATGAATACCCTATCAACCTTAATCTCAGTTACCAGAGTGCCAGGTTTAAGCCCCATATACTCAAGTGCCCTCTCAACAGACCTCCTTTCAACAGGGTCTTCAAACTCATCAGGATGTGGAACAACCCCTGTCACATCAGCGACCATCGCTGGAGTAGTGCCCCAAGTAACTTGAGGAACTACAGATCCAGCATCAACCTTAATAGTTTTATCAAACACAGCCCCTTGGTCCGTCCTTAAAGACCTCCAATATTCAGCTGCTTCGTCGAAGGCGCTGTCCTTAGGCGCATATTTTCTTCCCCTGAGATAAGCGATGGCCTTCTCATCCGGCGCTATTAACCCACATCTAGCTCCAGCTTCGATGCTCATGTTGCATAGAGTCATCCGCTCATCCATGCTTAATCCTTCCACCACCTCACCTCTATACTCAATAGCATACCCCGTGCCACCGCTTGTCCCTATCTTCTTGATTAGGTATAGAGCAGCATCTTTTGCTGTTACACCCTTCTGAAGAGCACCCTCGATCACAACCTCCATAAGCTTAGGCTTCTCAACCCAAATACACTGCGTCGCCAAGACGTGCTCAACCTCACTCGTACCTACTCCGAACGCTATCGAACCGAACGCCCCGTGTGTGGATGTGTGGCTATCCCCACAAACGATAGTTAAACCAGGCAGAGTCAAGCCTAGCTCCGGACCTATCACGTGAACTATACCATTATACGGGCTCGAAAGATCGAATAATATGATCCCGAACTCTGAGCAGTTCCTCTCTAAAGCAGCCATCTGAAGCGCTGCGAGCTGATCGGACACAGGTAGGAGGCGGCTTGTAGTAGGTACATTATGATCCATGGTTGCGAATGTAAGATCAGGTCTTCTTACTCTGCGCTTAGCCAATCTTAGTCCCTCAAATGCCTGAGGCGATGTAACTTCGTGGATATAATGTCTATCTACATAGAGTAGAGCAGGCTTCCCCTCCTCTTGATAGACTACGTGATCATCCCAGATCTTCTCGAATAACGTTTTTGCCATCCTGTTGCCAACATCTGCCTAAAGTTCAATGATAGATAACCTTTTCCTCACAATCAGGAGACCGATTAGATAAAGATTGTACACAGTGTTACACCCCGTCTATTTGTCAGCTTTGATATCTTTCAAAGATCTGTTGTTTACACGCATTTCTTCTTTAAGATTTAGGGTACCTTTCACTGTACCGTCCTCCTGCCTCGTCAAAACGAAGCCCATCGTCTTTGCTAGATTGATAGCTCTGTAATTATCTTCGAGCATTATCGCATAAAGAACTTCAACACCCATTTCTTTTGCGATCTCAATAACATAATCAACCAACTTTGTGCCTAAACCAAGACCTTGCCAAGGATCAGCTACAATAAAGGCTATTTCACCCTTCTTCCTATCTGGTTCTAAATTAACCCTAGCAACACCCAGTATACCCCTGCGCCCATCTTCGTTCAGCTCTGCAACGATAGCTATTTCTCTATCGTAGTCGATGTTACAATAGCGAACTCTCACTTCATGCGGTGTATCTTTTATAACTTGGAAGAATCTAAAGCGGACAGATTCCTCGGAGAAATTTTGGAACATCTCAAGCCAAAGGGGTTCATCTTCTGGTTTTATTGGTCTTAGAAGAACTGTCCGACCATCCCGAAGCTTCCATAGGCTCTCATATTTCTTGGGATAGGGGCTTATAATCAAATGTTGATGAGGCTCAAATTTCTGAAATACCAAATCTTTGTCTATAACTATCCTAGCATCTAAAACAAGAGCTTCTTTATCATCAATTAGCATTGGATTTATGTCCAATTCTTTTATCTGGGGAAAATCAATAATCAGCTGCGAGAAACGCAGAAGGATCTCCTCAAGAAGCTTAATGTTAGCTGGAGGTAGGTTTCTATACCCTCTCAGAAGTTGATAAACCTTCGTTTCCTCCATTAAACGTTTTGCCAAAGTCTGATTCAAAGGAGGGATACCTACAGCATAATCCTTAAAGAAATCCACACTTATCCCACCCATCCCAAAAAGAATCACAGGTCCAAAAATAGGATCCTTCTTGGATCCGATTATGATCTCGTACCCCTTCTTTCTAACCATTGGTTGAACCGTAACACCAATTATTTCCGCACTCGGATTATGTGCCTTGGCGCTATTGATTATCCTCTCAAAAGCTTCTCTGATCTCGCTTTCACTGTTCAAGTCAAGAGCAACCCCACCAACGTCTGTTTTATGTGATATCTGTGGTGAAAGAACCTTAAGCACCACTGGATAACCTAGGCTCGAAGCTAACCGCACCGCCTCGTCAGGGTTCTTTGCAACAAAGGTCTTTACAACAGGTATATTATAATACTGAAGCATTTTCTTAGCCTCAACCTCAGTTAGTAATTCACGGTCTTCCAAAGCTGCGTTACGCATAACAACCAACATAGGGCGCCTTGGAGGCGAAACATCGATAGGTAGCTCCTCAGGAGTCTCATAAAGTAGTTCCAAGTTCCGCTTGTACTGGTACATGTAAAGGTATGTCTTGACCGCTTGCTCTGGTGTTGAATAAGTCGGAAGACCATTAGCGTTTAGAATACGGTTCGCTTCTTCCACTTTCTCGTAACCCATAAAGGAGGTCAAGATTGTTTTGTGGTGGTATTTCTCGTTTACACAAACCTCCACTATAGCTTTAGCTATCTCAACTGAATCAGCTTGTGCTGTATAAATAATAAGTATACCATCAATATTCTTATCTTTAAGGCAAGCCTCCAAAACTGCTCGATAACGGTCAGCTTTCGCATCACCTAAGATATCAATAGGGTTCCCGTGACTCCAATAGGGTGGAAGAATACTATTAAGAAAATCCAAAGTCTCAGAACTTAACTTAGCAAGCTTCCCACCTCTTGCTATGAGTGCGTCTGTTGCCATAACTCCTGGACCCCCAGCATTAGTAATTATGGCCAAGTTTGGACCATCGGGTAGTAGCTGGAGGCCAAGCACTTCAGCGCAGTTAAATAAATCTGCTATTTCCTCAACACGGACCATACCAGCACGTTTAAAGGCAGCATCATAAACGTCGTCTTCGCCTGTAATGGAACCAGTATGTGAAGAAGCCGCTTTAGCGCTTTCACCGAATTTTCCAGCCTTAACTACAATTATAGGTTTTGTTCTTGCGAAGTGTCTTGCTGCGCTCATAAACTTTCGTGCATCCGTTATTCCCTCAATATACATGAGGATGCTTCTTGTTTTGGGATCACTGCCTAGATAATCAATCAGATCTCCAAAGTCAACATCAATCATAGAACCTAGCGATATAAAGTAGCTGAATCCTATGTTTTCGTGAATAGCCCAATCAAGAATAGCTGTACCTAGAGCACCGCTTTGAGAGATAAAAGCTATATTACCTTCTTTTGGCATCCTATCCATAAAAGTTGCATTAAGGTTAATGCTCGGGCGAATCACACCTAAACAATTCGGCCCAACGATCCTTAGGTCATACCTCCGTTTGATTTCCAGAATCTTGTCTTCTAATGCCTTACCATCGGATCCAACCTCTTTAAACCCAGCGGAGACTATTATCAACCCCTTTATGCCAACCTTGCCACACTGCTCCACTACATCTGGAACAGATGCAGCTGGAGTAGCAATAACCGCAAGATCAACAGTTTTTGGAAACTGCTCGACGTTCTGATAAGCTTTAAACCCTAAAATTTCTTTCTTGCGAATATTAATTGGGTAAACTTCTCCTTCAAAGCCGGAGTTCACAAAGTTTTTCATCAGAGCAAATCCTACAGAGCCTTCTTCGTCACTTGCTCCGATGATCGCAACGCTCTTGGGATTGAAAATCTTTTCAAGATGCAACGTGACCAACAGTAGACGCCAGCCCGATTAGTCAAATACACCGATTAAAAGGTTATGCGTTAATGTCGTATAGCATTCAGAAAATTTTTTACTTGCGTTTTAACAATACCATCGTTTGACACCTAGGCTCTTCATCCAAAAGCGCAGTGCACTGGAAAATCTAATCGCATACTTCAAAGAACTTAAATCATGGGTAGGGATCAACTATCTCCCATGAGTAAGATCTTATACGTGGTTCCAGGAGTAGGACTTGATAAACAGGAACTTTTAAGGCGAAGAAGTATCTTAAATAGCTTCGCCACTCCACCCAACACAGTTGAAGTAGAAGCAGTAGAGCAGGGACCCGAATCGATAGAATGCTTCTATGACGAATACATCTCCGTACCCAACACAATAAAGCTTGTGGCTAAGGCGGAGCGTGAAGGTTATAGCGCTGTGATAATAGGCTGCTTTGGTGACCCAGGCATCGAAGCTGCTAGAGAGATAGCGTCTATTCCAATTGTAGGTCCTGGTGAGACAAGTCTGCTATTTGCATCAATCCTAGGGCATAGGTTTTCTATATTAACTGTGCTAAGAAACGTCTTTCCTACTTTGGAGAGGATCGCCGAAGGTTTAGGGGTAATCAAGCGAATTGCATCTATGAAGGAGGTGGGGATGCGGGTGCTTGACCTAGCCGATGATGTTGAGAAGACTAAGAGAAGGCTTCTGGAGATAGGCAGGGAAGCAGTTGAAGAAGATGATGCGGATGCGCTTGTGCTAGGATGCATGTCAGAGGCTTTTCTTAAGCTTGACAAGGAACTTGAGAAGGAGCTGCATGTGCCTGTAGTTAATCCAGTCGCTGCATCCGTTAAGATGGCTGAAGCTTTGATCTCAATGCAACTCACACACAGCAAAAAAGCATACAGCATCCCTCATCCAGTCGAAGTTTAGGTAAGCCTATGTATCTGGTTATGGTGTTGAGGGTTGAGTTGTGGGGGAATCCTCCTAGTAGGCATCTTAGCTTCGCTTTTAGTATGCCGAACCACCTCTCTATTCTGTTCCTCATCTTGAATGTTTCACGCCCTCTCTTGTGGGGTTTCGTGCCTATACTCTAAACCTAGCCTTTCGAAGGCTTCCCTATACCAGGGTCCTTTGTCTACGAGGAATAGTGGTTTGTTCTCACAGTATTCGAGGATCTGCTTCAGGAATATTTCTGCGTCTAGTGATGATCTTGTGAAGCTCGCTCTGAATGTTAAAACCTCCTTCGTATCAACATCTCTAGCAGCCCAGAGGAACAGGTATATGGGTTCACCCTTACGCTCTATCTTCACCTTAGTCTCATCAACAGCTATACACCTACGATATCTCCTCTCAGGCTTGGGTAGAGCATCCCTAATCGCTGTGAAAGCCCTATACACCAGCCCATAGGATATACCACCAATAGCCTTCGCCACACCCCTATAGGATAGACCAGCAAAACACAGCAGAGCTGCAAGGACCTTCGTCTCCAAAGGCGTCCTATTCCTCTTAAAGACACCAGCCCTCTTCACAACATCCACAAGAGGCTGAAGACCGAACATAAGACAACATAGAAGCACCAAAAAAACAAACCTAAAAGACAAAAACATCAAACAAACTACTCAAATCTTATCGTAACATCATCAAAAGATACCGGTTAAATCTATAAATACGCGGGTTTTGCTGTTGTTTGCTTGATTGACCTTTTGGCGATTTGTGGTCAGAAGAGCCATCTTCTCGGCAATAGTAGTGTTAGTGGTGGTCATTCTCACTTTTACTCTGATAAGGCTGGCTCCAGGAGACCCTGCGGAGCTTCTCGCCGGTGAAGCTGCCTCTCCAGAATATGTTGCGGCTGTAAGAGAAGTCTACGGTTTGGATCGACCTATCTACGAACAGCTTGCTATATATATTAGTGGCATCATTAGGGGTGACTTGGGTTTCTCTATTTCATTCAGCAGACCTGTGCTTGATGTAATATTAGAAAGGTTACCACAGACAATACTGCTGGTTGGCTCAGCGATAGCGATATCTCTCATCCTCGGCATATTCTTAGGCATTCTTTCTGCACGTAAGGCCTTCAAAGTTCAAGACACATTAATAACAGGCATCACTCTAACATTATATTCAACACCCGTCTTCTGGCTCGGTATGATGCTAATCCTCATATTCTCACTCTGGATACCAGTCTTTCCAACAGGCGGATACTTCGATGTCGGTGTTGAAAAGAATCTTACAGATTTCGTTTTAAATGTGGCTTGGCACCTCGTTCTGCCAGCTTGTACGCTCTCGGCATTCTTCCTCGCCTTATACACAAGGCTGACCAGAGCAGGTCTTTTAGATGCTTTAAGCTCTAACTACATCGTAGGTGCGCGCTCCAAAGGTGTGCCAGAAAGAGCAATCTTGTATAGACACGCTCTTAAGAACGCGTTGCTGCCTATAATTACCGTAGCAGCAATCCAGATCGGTCTTATGGTCGGTGGAGTAGTTTTGACAGAAGGTGTCTTCTCTTGGCCGGGCGTTGGTCAGCTTCTTATCCAAGCAGTAGGATACAGGGATTATATTCTCGTGACTGGAATCTTTCTTCTTACGGCGGTCTCGGTAAGCATCGCTAACTTTGCGGCTGATATAGTCTACGCTATTATAGATCCACGTATTAGAACTGGTTGAGGGAGACCGAGCTTGTCTGCTTTACTGAGGTTTTTCAGTAATCTTACAAGAGCTAGAGGGGCTAAGCTCGCTTTGATACTACTTGCACCCATTATCTTTTCCGCAGTAGCTGCAGAGATGATAACGGTGTACAATCCTCTTAGAACAGGAGTTGGACCTATGCTTTCACCCCCGTCTTTCAAGTATCCTTTTGGCACAGATCAAGCTGGCGGAGATGTATACAGCCAAGTCATCTTCGGCGCCAGAGTCGCTTTATATGTTGGTTTGATTTCAACATTGATAGCGCTCTTTATCGCTCTTATCATCGGTTTACCTGCAGGCTACTTTGGCGGGATGCTTGATGAGGTGCTCATGAGGGCTACTGACGTTGTCCTCTCGATACCATCCTTCGTCCTCATAATATTCATAGTAATCCTATTTGGCAGCAATATCCACATAATAACCCTCGTTATAGGTATTGTTTCTTGGCCTACACTCGCTCGCATAATAAGGGCACAAGTCCTATCATTAAGAGAGCGGGAGTTCGTTCTGGCGGTTAAAGCTGTTGGGGCAGGTAGCGCGGATATCATGGTTACCGAAATACTACCAAACATCTGGCTTCCACTTCTTCCCGCTGTAACTCTGCAGATCGGCTCATCAATACTTGTGGAAGCAGGGTTGAGCTTTCTAGGCCTAGGCGACCCTAATGCTGTTAGCTGGGGTAGGGTACTGTGGCTTGCGAGCCGATCGATCTACTTAGGCGCTTGGTGGGGTATTCTTATGCCAGGCTTGGCTATAATAATCACAATATTGGCATTCAATCTTCTCGGTGATGCGATAGGGCAGCTCACAAGCGCAAAGAAGAGCACAAATATATGATGAAGTATAAACTTCTATGATCTAGGACCTTAGGACTACAGGACAGGCTACTAGATGGTCTTTGTTGCAAGGCACCAGCTTAGGTTCGTCTACTGCACAATCATCTCGAGCAAGAGGGCATCTTGTCCTAAATCTGCATCCAGAAGGAGGGTTGACGGGGGATGGTACCTCGCCTGTTAAAGGAGGAGAGTCGATCCATCTTCTTTGATTAGGGTCGCCGGACGGAAATGAATTCAAGAGAGAAACTGTATATGGGTGCATAGGTTTATCTGTAACTTCGCTTACTGCGCCTTCTTCTACGATCTTACCCAAATACATAACTGCCACTCTGCTACATAGGGCTTTGACAAGCGTTATATCGTGCGAGATTATCATGTAGGTGGTTTCATACTCTTCTTGCAGCTTCTTGAGAAGTTTAAGTATTTGAGCCTGCACCGTAGCATCTAACCCCGAAATAGGTTCATCAGCTACAATCAACTTAGGTTTCAAAGCAAGCGCTCTTGCTATAACCACACGCTGTCTTTGCCCACCACTCAATTCGTGTGGATATCGGTTTAGGAAGGTAGATGCAGGTGAAAGTCCTACACGCTCAAGTGTATCTTTTATGACCTTTTCGGTGTATTCAAGACCGTGGACCTTAAACGGTTTCTCCAAGATCTCGTATATTGTCTTCTGCGGGTTAAGAGCTGAATACGGATCTTGAAATATTGGTTGAACATATCTCGCAAAGCTTAACCTAGTAAACGCCTCATTATTCCCACTATGATATATGATGCGCCCACCCGTGGGCTCTATGATCCCACAGAGCATTCTACCTAATGTGGTCTTTCCGCAACCACTTTCACCTACTAGAGCAAGGTTCTGGCCGTGGCGGATCACTAAATCCACACCATCAACGGCTTTCACTACACCTTTGCTTCTGGAAAAGAAGCTGCCTTTATATGGAAAATATTTTGTTAACCTTTCAGTTGAAAGAATGATATCAGCATCCAAATCAACTACCTCTCAGCCAACAGTGAACTCTCGAACCTTGCTGATTCTTAACTTCAGGAGGATCAGTCTTGCATATCTCCATAACATAGGGGCATCTGGTGCTGAACCTACATCCAGGAGGAGGGTTTCTCAGATCAGGTAGGAAACCTGATGCTTCAATGCTGCTCCTGATTCTAGCTACTCTGCTTGAAGATAGTAGAGCCTCTGTGTATGGATGCTGAGGATTCGAATAGATCGAGTAGACATCTGCTTCCTCAGCTAACTTACCTGCGTAAATTATTATTACTCTGTCGGCCAACCCGCTTACCACGCCCAAATCATGTGTGATAAGAAGTATAGATAACCCGAGCTCCTTACATAGATTCTTAAGTAGATGTAGTATCTGGGCTTGAACAGTCAGGTCAAGGTTGCTGGTCGGCTCATCAGCTATAAGAAGCTGGGGATTGCACGCTATTGCAATGGCTATGCCTACCCTCTGAGCCATCCCGCCGCTTAGCTGATGGGGATAATAGTTGTAGATTCGTTCTGGATCTGGTATCCTGACCTTCTCGAAGATGCTCTTCGTGCGAACTCTAGCTTCTTCTTTGCTTACATTTTCATGGAGAATCAGTGTCTCATCCACCTGCTCGCCTACTTTAATAAGAGGGTTAAGGTAGGAATGCGGCTCTTGGAAGACCATACTAATCTCTTTGCCTCTTATCTTATGCATTTCGCTTGGTTTAAGTTTGAGTAAACTTCGACCCTTAAACAGAATATCACCTTCAACTATACGCGCAGAAGAAGGTAGCAGAGATAATATAGAGAGCGCTATAGTTGTCTTACCAGAGCCTGATTCACCTACGAGAGCGGTAATCTCACCAGACCTTATGTCAAAGGTTACGCCATCAACGGCGTGGATCAGATCAGGCTCCCTCCCATAGTATATCTTAAGATTCCTTACCGAAAGCAACACTTCACCGGCGTTCATAGATCTACCCTCAGCCTGCATAGTAGCCAAAGATCAGCACACCATCGCCTCAAATAGACTCCTTATCAGATATTTCTTTTTTGGTCATCTGGGAATGGCACAGCACTCGGAGAGTATCTTTCCCAATTTCGCTGCATCCAACTGGCATACTCAACCGTACCATTGTAGAGAGAATATCTTGGAGAGTAGCCAAGCACATCTACCGCTTTAGAAATGTCGAGCCTCCTACGGGTAAGCCAGCTTATAACGCCGCGCGGTAAAGGTACATTCTTAGAAGGCCATATACCTGGGCCCAGTCTGATTTCAGCATCAGGTATGATCTGCTCTACAACTTCTGCAGCTTCACGCATGAAATAGCCTCTTTGATCCGCTATGTTGAACACACCGTACTTTAGATGCTGGCTTGCTGCCCTTAATATTGCTTCAGCAACATCCTTCACATATACAAACGGACAGAACGTGTCACCACCATATTCCAATATCAGGGGGCGCTTGGCCAACGCTCTCCTAAGCAACAGAGTTAAACCAGCGTTGTACAGGGAGTCTCCCCGCCCGTACACCAGTCCCAGCCTCAGTATTATAGCTTGGAGACCATATAGTCTGCTAGCTAGCTCCACAAGGCTTTCACCCATCCTCTTACTTGTGCTATATGTAGGTGCCCAAGGTAAATCATATTCCCTTTGAGGATATATGGGTCCTAAGGGTTCAGCCTCAGAGATAGGCTCTTCTTTCTCAGATAGCTGACCGTAAACAGAACCTGAACTCAAATATATGACCCTAGAGTCATACCTTCTAGCTATCTCAAGGGTATTAGCTAAGCCTACCACGTTTACTCTTATGGTTTGACTGAGCTGGTCTGCTAACGGGCTTATAGCGGTATGCACTATAATCTCCGGCTTTACGCCCGAAGCTACCTCAGCCAGAGAGTCAAGATCTGTCACATCAGCCGTACTAATAGATAGTAGCCTAGCTTCTTTTACATAGTCTAATATGCGCGGATTAATGTCAACAGCGTGTACATTGAAGCCTCTTTCAGAGAATAGAGCGGCAGCGTTAGAACCTACGAATCCAAGACCGATAATCAGCACGCGCATCATTGGTTACCTACTTTCGGCTGAGCATCGCTAGTAGTGTTGCGAAACATTTTATGCCTCTTATGAAGAAGGGTATAGAGAGATTTTCGTTAGGTGCGTGGTTGCTTTCATCTATATTAGCGTAAGGCACCATTATTGATGGTATACCAAGTATACCAGTGAATACGTAGTCAGGTAGGCTTCCCCCAAGTGAAGGATAGATAAGCGGTTTAATCCCAGTTGCTTGCTCAACTGCATCATAAACAACTCTGACATATTCGTTCTCCACAGGCGTCTTAGAGGGCTTCATTTGACCCAGTCTCTTCACCTCCACATCTGGAGCATACTTCTTTATATGCCTCTGAACTTTAGCAAAGATGTCATTAGGATCTTGATCTGCAACTAACCGCATATCCAGCTTAACCACCGCAGTTGAAGGAATTATCGTCTTCATACCCTTACCTGTATATCCACTCAAAAACCCACAGAGATTGAACGTAGGTTGAAACATAAGCTTGGTATAAAATTCCAAAGCAGATGGTATCTGTGAAGGAGATAAGCCGAGATCACGCGCAACCATCTCTCGATCCAGAGGTAGGGACTCCAAGATCTTCTTTTCTTCCTCCGTGGGATTTCGTATGTTATCGTAGAAGCCCTCTATAAGCACCTTCCCAGAATTAGGTTCACGCATAGTCATAAGCAGATCAATCAACCTTAAAGCAGGATTTACAATCGGACCGCCCCAGTTGCCTGAGTGTAGATCTCTAGAGGCGCCTTTTGCAATCAGTTCAAGATACAAGATCCCTCTGGCGCCTAGTTGAACCACAGGTCTACCGCTAGCGTGGACAGGACCATCAGAAGTATAAGCAAAATCCGCCTTAAGTTTCTCTTTATTATCTATGATAAACTCCTCTAGATGCGGGCTACCACTCTCTTCCTCCCCCTCGAATACGAATTTAACATTAACAGCAAGAGGCAGACTAGTAGCTAAGAGCGACTTCAACCCCATCAGTTGAGCATACAGCTGACCCTTATTGTCCCCTGCACCTCTAGCATAGATTTTGTTATCTCTGATCGTAGGTTGGAACGGTGGAGTAATCCAAGCTTCAAGAGGCTCAGGAGGCTGAACATCATAGTGACCATAAACAAGTACGGTCGGTGCGCTAGGGTCTGTAATTAATTCACCATATACCACAGGTGCGCCTCTAGTCGCAACTACGGTTGTCTTAACTCCCACCTGCTCCATAACACCTTTAAGGTATTCAGCAGTCTCATTCAAGCCGATACCAAGAGTGCTAATAGAGGGTTTAGCAAGAAGGTCTTTCAACCCTTCTATGAATTCATCTGTGTGTGCATCGATGTAGCGGTATAATGTGCTGTATCCTGTCTTTTTAGACACCTTTACCACCTACCCTTTCTAGCGCTGAATTAACTTCTCTTTCAACCTCTATGAAAGCGTATGCTATTCTGTTACTCTCCCTCTTAAGCTTGGTAGAGAGAAGGTGAGCCTCAACGCTACCTTTAGGCATCTTTGCAAGGCTCTTTACATCATCCAGTATGGGTAAGGGTGGAAGAGGTACTGCCAGATCATGATCAAACGGTCCAACTTTACTATAGTTTATAGGAACAAGAAGTCTACCTATCCTCTTAATACACTTATTAACCTCTTTAACCACTTTATCATCACTAACATTCACACTACTCAGATTCCTGTAGAATTCTTCTAGAAGTCGCTGAACGCTATCAGCCCTCTTCACAAGTGAAGCTAAGTCAAGATGCTCTGCGGCAAGCTTATGTGCTTCCGACAAGCTTTTACCTATTTCATCTAAGGTTGCTCTGTAGTCAAAGGGTAGAATCGGTGTAGTACATAAATTGAGTAATAGAAGTAGATATACTCTGGTGTCTCTCACCAAAAACTCTGGATCTATCTTATCGATAGTATCCTCAGCTGTGTGCCACCACCATCCCAAACCCCCGCTATGTGGTGCCAGTAGAAAAGATGGTGCTTTCTTACCCTCAAGCGCTTTAAGAGGCTGTTCAGACAGACTCATAAATATAGATGTGATCCCTATGCCCCAAAAGGATTGGTCTCCTGCTCTTGAAAACCTTACTCCATTAAGCCTCTCCCCGACCATATGCTCAACGATCTTGGATGCGAAATCTTTTGCTTCACTCATGACATAAGCTGCGCTGAATAATGTAGCTCCTTTGCCTCCTACCGAATCTATATTCACATGAGCAATACACCTCTCGTATAGATCATCCCAGAACTCATCAGCATACCAAGCCGAGCCAGCGTACCTACCGTGCGAATGCCCAGACCAAAAAGCTAGCCTTAAGCCTCGTCTTAACAACTCTCTGTGTCTACCCAAAATTCTAGCAACCTCCAACATAGCCGAATTCGCAGAACCGTTATCCATAGCACCATAATGCCACGAATCAACATGCCCACTGAACAGAACAAATTCATCCTCAACATTACCCTTTATTTCACCAGTGAGCAAAGGTATTTTCTTCCAGCCTATCCAAGAGTCTGTGGTAAGCCTTGCTTTAACACCACCTTTGCGAATCAGGTCCAAGAGTTTGTCACCTTGCTGAGCAGTTATGGCTAAGCACGGAGCCTTGGGTAGAAGTTTCACAGTTCCGGGTGTCGGTACCCCCCAAACTGTTGATACGATCCCCTCGTGCAAATAATCGTCGTTTATGAAGACCTCACCTAACGCACCATTATCTTCAGCTAACTTAGCTAACCTCGGATTAAATAATCCATCTATAACAACGATCTTGCCCCGAACATCTTGATCATATTTATCACCTCGCCCCACATACACCACCTCAGCTAGCACACCTTCCTTAGGTGTTGGTGGAGCCAAAGAAGCCGTTATCCCATTAAATACAGCAGATTCAGGTGATAAGACATCGAGTCTTGCTGATTTCGGGTACCCTATGAGCGCTTCGAAACGATATTCTTCAACTTTATACCCGTATTCGATTAGCTTACTCTTTATGTAGTCGAAGGCTCTTGCTTCTTCTTCGCTTCCAGAGAGTCTCACCCACTTAGCTATCTGCTCCAGATGTGATAAGAGCGAGGATTTTGAGACCTCGCTCAAGACCTCAGGATAGTCTATTACCTTCATATTCTAAATCAACCTAAGAAAGGTATGCAACATTACCCTTTATTACGATATCGCAACCTCTAGAGAGCTCCTTAAGATGTGTCAAAAGATTTCTCGCCTCAACATCAGACATGATCATCGGCTGCCCACTCTTACCTTTAGTGCACGGGATGATACTCATAGAAGGTTCTCCTCTTAGAGGAAAAGTTGCTTTAACAAGTATGGAATCATCTGACTTAGACCACATACCTATCTTGGGAGGCCAATGCCTCCACTTTGTGTTAACAGGAGCCATATGAGCTACATCAAAGAAAAAGTCGCCGAGGCTATAAAATATGAAAACGTCTTTGTATTTCTCCACGCCTTGTATGCGATGAGGGTGATGCCCGAGTATCAGCTTAGCACCAGCATCTATGAATGCTCTTGCAGCCTCAACCTGATAATCCAAAATGTTCTCTTGAAAGGCCATTCCCCAATGTATTGTTAATATGACATGGTCAGCCTCAACCTTAGCCTTCTTTATCTCATTAACAATCGCGTCTACATCCTCTTGCACAGGTTTGGTAAATATGACAGGTGGGTTGCCGGGCTGCTCCTTCTCCATCTCTGGCTCTATATAGTATGTTGTCCTAACCCTAAGTGGGGCTAAACCTGGTGTGCCTTTGCCTGCCATAGAATTTCCAGGGAGTGTTGATGCACACCCTATGAAGGCTAGTTTTATGCCATTCTTTTCTATTATCTTATGTTTTAGTGCATCATCAAGATTTACCCCACCCCCGATGAAAATTATCCCGTTTTCCTTCAGGACTCTAATTGTTGATAGAAACCCTTCTAAACCGTAGTCAAGCATGTGGTTATTAGCTATATTCAGAACTTTGAAACCCATCTTCGCATATTCTTTGGCTAGCATAGGATCCTGCTTGAGTGTAACCCATTTATCCGCAGGCTCGCCAACCATTGTGAAAGGTGACTCTAGATTACCGATAGCTGCATCTGCTTTGCGCAGCACATCTACAGCTTCGCTTGGATCTTTATCAAGAGGCTTGGAAAGTGAGAGGTCACCAACAGCAGCTAAGTTAAATGTACGCATAGACCCTCAAACGAATAATTAGGAATATAAGCTTATTTGCGATCAAAAGATTTTTAAACTATACGAGGAATTAACATACTTAGCCTTGAAATTCGGTGTATGCGTACCAAACTTTGGAAATCTTGCCTCGGTCTCAGCGATCAGGGCTGCTGCTAGAGCTGCTGAAGAATTTGGTTTAGACTCTGTGTGGGTTACTGATCATCTAGTTGTGCCTTCTACCATGAAGAACCCTTATGGTACAACTTACGAGCTTATATCAACTCTAGCATATCTTACATCCATCACTAATCGTGTGACTTTAGGTTCTTCTGCTCTTATACTGCCTCTTCGTAACCCTGTTGTGGTGGCTAAACAGGCTGCTACGATAGATCAGCTAAGTAACGGCAGACTTGTTCTAGGGGTAGGCTTCGGTTGGCTATTAGACGAATTCAACTATCTTAGAGCGGATTATAAGCATAGGTATAGCGCGGTCAAGGCTGGTGTAAGACTTATACGCTCACTTTGGCTTGATGATCCTGTAAATTATGGTGATGGGGTATTTGACATAAAGGAAGCTCTGGCTGACCCTAAACCGGTTCAGAAGCCAAGTATACCTATCTACATAGCCGGCAACACACGAAGAGCGTTTGAGATCGCAGCGACTATAGGGGATGGCTGGCATCCAGTAGGACTTTCGCCGGAAGAAGTAGCTCAGAGCAAAGAGATTACATCAAGCTTGAAATCTAGAAATACGTTTGAAGTTGTTCTTAGAAGCCCATTTAAGCTAGGAAGCAAGATCACCTACAAGGGCGCATCAAACAGAGCCATGTATACTATTCAAGGTACTGAGAGGGAAATCGTTGGGAGTATACAGCGTTTCAAAGAAAGTGGTGTGACACACCTGGTAATGAACATCATCTCAGATAGCTTAGATGATTACATTCACTCCTTGGAATTCGTCGGAAAACAGTTGATACCTTCATTCAAGACATAAGAAGAATAAGAGGCTAAAGAATCACCTGTAACATCTTCTATGCTCTGTATATGCTCGCTGCAGCCTTTAGGTAGTGCTCGCTTCATGGTCCCCTCATTAGTGACTCTATTAACTTTCTGAAATAAGTTTCTTTGTAACCAAGCCGATGAGCTCGAAGTTCATTAAGCTAGGTTCTTCTCTTAGCAGGGGTGCTTCCTCTGGCACAACTTTAGGCTTGTTCCATTCCGGCCCAGTAAATCTTTTCAGCGCTTCAAGATCCTCCCAAACGGTTACCATAACGACTTCCTCTTTCTCGGTATTTTTACCCGCAAAAGCATAGATGCAACCTTTTTGCTTCTTAAGTATGGGAAGCGCCTTTTCAAGATAGAACTTCTCCATGCCTTTGACATCACACTTTGAAGAAAAGACTCTTATGATCATGCGTATACACGCTTAATCGGATGATTATCATAGTCTTAAATCTTTCTTGTTGTGCTGTGAGCAGTTGAGTTAGAGGTTGACGATAGCTTGACGCTAGGAGGTCTGTTAAATTATTATTTGGGAAAAGTAATTCTTAAAAGGCTATGTTGGGAGTAGAACTTTAAGCCGGGGTAGCTCAGCCTGGTTAGAGCGCCAGCCTCCACAAGTTAGGGTGTGACTCATAATCTGGAGGTCGCGGGTTCAAAACCCGTCCCCGGCACCTCTTTAAATTAGCGAAGATTAAGCAATGTTTTAATCCGAGCGGGTTATTCTTAAGATAGGGGTGATTATGATTTTCATATCGAAGGATGGTAAGACCTTTTCTAAATGTGAGGTTGCTGATGTTCAGAATGAGGGATATTTGCAGCAGTTACTGAGGAAGCTTCTAGAAGAAAATGTGGATATCATTATGCCAGCTTCGAAAGAAGGGGAAGAGCCTTCTAAGTTTGTCTATCTTACGAGGGAATTTAGCGTGTCCTCCGGCTCAATCGATTTGCTCGGCATAGACGATAAGGGTGCCATTCACCTAATAGAAACCAAGCTTTATAGAAGTTCGGAAAGAAGAAAAGCTTTAGCTCAAGTCATAGAGTATGCGTCGGCTTTGTGGTCTGAATACTCACGTAATTCTGATAATTCTGATAGTTTCATTTCAAAGTTGAAAGAAAAGGAGCCTAATAACAACATCACAGAGCGAGATGAAAGAAATATAAAACAAGGTATAACGGATGGTAACTTTAGGCTTATAATAGCGATGGATTACATCGACGAACCTGCTGAAAAGATAATTAACTTTTTGAATGAAATGTGTGACTTCGAAGTCTACGGCTTGAGCTTAGAAGTTTACAAATCAAATGATGGTTTTGAAGCTGTTGCTCCGAGGCTTTACCCACAATCACCCCCTGAGCCAATAAAACCTCCGAGAAGATGGAATCAGATTTCATTCTTAGAGGATGTAAAAGAAAGGATTCCTGAATACGTTAAGAGCCTAGGAGAAATTTACAATTTTTCAAAGGAAATAACGAATGGAAAAGGCGGTCTAAGATGGGGCATCGGCAAAGTCTACGGCTCATTCGGAGTGTACATTAATAGCTTGTTCGATGGAAAAGACATATTTACGGTAAGCTCTCCGGGATATCTAACTATTTGTTTCGCATACTTATACCCCCAAGAACTTTCAGACGATATTTCGAAGAGGATTTCAGAAATTATCGATGAATTTGCAGAGCAACTTTACAACGCAGGGTTATTAAAGGAAAGAATTAGCCACGAGAATTATAGAGAAGCAAGGAAAAAGTTTCCAGTAATAAGAGCTGAGCAATGGACGAACAAAATAAACGAGTTTAAAGAAATAGTCAAGGAACTCATAAGCGAGGCAGAAAACTGTATCAAAGCAAACGAATAGACCCACAAACATTCAAAGAGCGTTAGACGAAATACACTCTTTCCTAACATCCTAGAAATAGAGTTTCCTGAAAGCTTGAAAGTACGCTAGCAATTTAGATCTGAATGGACGCATGCCGTTCACGCTGTCTTCTCTGGTTTACTTCTATATGTTTAATTGCCTGTTTGGTGTGGTGTGTTGTGGTGGGTTTGGAGATAGAGGTTCGTAGGTATAAGGATATTAACCTCAGAGATGGTGTTGTAGTTGATGGCTTCCCTTCGGTTGGGTTGGTCAGCAGCATCTCGGCAAGCTACCTTATAGCAGCGCTTCAGCTCGATCAGATCGCGGTGCTAGACTCACCACACTTCCCCCCGATCTCCTTGATCTTTGATGGGAAGCCTAAGTTTCCAGCGAGGATACACGCCTCTGAGAAGCCTAAGCTTGCTGTCTTTTCAGCCGAGTTTACACCAAACCCAGCCTTAGATAGGTCTTTGGCTAGGAGGATACTCGCTTGGTCAAAAGATCACTACTGTAGAATGATCGTTACTATAGTTGGCAGACCTGTAGAGGAGGCTGCTTTAACATCTAGCACACACGACGTTATGGCTGTAGGCAGCACGGAGAGGGCTAGGAGGCTTATAGATGGTTCTGGGTTGGAGCAGATGAAGCTAGGTATGGTCACAGGTATACCAGGCACACTACTTAACGAAGGTAGATGGGAGAACTTCGACGTGATCGCCCTTGTGGTAAAAGCTAGGGAGCATATCGCAGATGCTACCGCAGCTGTGAAGGCGCTAACAGCGTTCTGTAAACTCGTGCCAGATGTTTCACTCGACATGACTCCATTGATTCAGGAGGCTGAGAAGATTGAGAGTAGGTTGAGGGTGATGAGGAAGGAAGTGGCTTCTGTTCAGCAACCCCTGGGCAGCGAAATCTATAGGTGAGTAAAGTGGCTGGTTTACCCAAGTGGGTTGCAGAAGAGGTATCTAAAGCGAATTTTACCCTTGTGGGAACAGTAAAGTATACCGGGTACCCTCTTGATATAGACACGGCTAACAGAAGGATCGACGTGCAGTTTTATGATAGGCTTCCAGACGGTAGATACATAGCCACCTTGGAGGTGCCTGATGCGAGTATGTTGAATAGTGTGGAAAGAGCAGAGATATACATCTTTACCATCAAGGTTCACGAGGCGCCTCTTAGCGAGAAGCTGAAGAAGTTTCTCAACGATGAATACGGTGTGTCTATGGATAAGATGTATAGGTTTGAGCTCGAATCCTTAGAGAGGATGGATTGATTGGTCTCCACCCCTTACAGCAAGGGTAGAAGCAGGGAATATACTGCAATCAAGATGCTAAAAGAAAAAGGGTGGCTATGTAGTAGAAGCGCAAAATCCCATAGCCCAGTAGATATCTTTGCTGGCAAAGATGGCAAGCTTCTTTTGATCCAAGTCAAGAGCGGGTCAGCTAGGGTCAGCAGAGATGAACTATCTGAGCTAAGGGTCTGGGCTGAGGCGTTCGGAGGCAGAGCAGAAGTTTGGTTCTTTAAGAGAGGGGGAGGAGTGGTTAGGAAGAAGGCTTAGTCAAGTAGATCGGTTTAGTTAAGAACTTGTAAAACTTTGGGCGCCTATCCTTGAAGATATCGTTTAATTCAGTCACCTTCTTGTTTCTTGCTAGATTGATGTTTACCTCAACTGCTTTGCATTCAACTTGATCTTCCGGGGCTGATGCTAGAATATCCATCCTTGGGCTTACGATCTGACTTCTCCCTGTATATCTGAGGTGGTATTCTCCTCTCTTCTCTTCTCCAACTCTGTTTGCTGTTATCGTGTAGATGTGATTCTCAAAGGAGCGAGCAAGCATAGCTATTTGACAATAATTTGGAAGAACAAGATTTGAGGGGTGTGCTATGATCTCCGCACCCTTAAGGGCTAAAACCCGCCATATCTCCGGGAAGAGCCAATCAAAGCAGATCAGCATACTTATCCTAACACCATCGACGGTAAACACTTTAGGTTGAGTGTCACCTCTATTGAATAACACCTTTTCTCTGTTGAAAAGATGTATCTTACGATATAAGCCTAGAAGCTTACCTTTCGAAAAGAGGATAGCAGTATTATAGAGCGCTTCACCAGCCCTTTCAGCCAATCCTGCTATAATAGTCTTCTTTTGACGCTCAGATTCCTCAAGAAGAATCCTAGAGGTGTAACCATCTGGAATAACTTCTGCTAAGCGTTTAACCTCTTCTCTATTCAGGAAAGAGTAGCTTGTGTTGAAGAGTTCTGGCAGCACAACTATATCTGCTTCTACTCTTTGAATCAAATCCATAGCCTCTTCGACATTAGCCTTCACCTCACCGAATACGGGATTTGTCTGCGCATAAGCGATTTTAAGGTACGCATCCGCCAACCGAAGTCAACCTTTCTCAATCAATTCGATCCAAATACCATTAGGGTCCTTAATGAAGGCTAGTCTTCTACTTCCGCCTTTCAGGGTGTATGGTTCTTTGGCGACTTCTACACCTTCCTCTTTCATGTTCTTGATTAGCAGATCCAAATCTTCTACTTCGAACGCTAGGTGGTCGAGCTGGTCTCCCTCCTCATACCTCTCCTTTCCACGCCAATAGGTCAATTCAATCTCAGCAGAGTACGCTTCGTCTGTCAAAAAGGCTATCTCAGCATTATTTTCTTTGATCTCTCTGCGCCTTAGTAGCTTGAGACCAAGGTGCTTAGTGTAGAAGGCGATACTCTTATCCAAATCTTTCACGGTTATTGATGTATGCAGGAATCTCATCAAAAAAAGATGCGCAACCACTACTCATAAACCTTATCCTAAGTAGCGTGTCAGAAACCTGAAAATCTCTTCTATAAGTGCCGCATATTGCTATTAGAAGAATGCATAGCCGTAAAGACACTCAAAAAATACAGTAAGTAAACAAAATAAAAAATAATTCTTATTGGCAAGCTTTTAGCATAGATCATGAATAAAGAGTCAAGTTTAAGTATAGTTTAATATCATAATAAACCTTGGTGCCCTGATGGTAAGCCAGAAGGTTAAGGTTTTTGATTATACACCTTATTCTCTCCCAACCGAAGGCTCAGCTGGGCTTACAGGCAGTTGGCGGTCTAAGAGACCAATAATAATGGTAGAGAAGTGTACTAAATGCAACCTATGTTGGCTTTATTGCCCAGAAGGCACGATAATTCGTGTCAAAGGGAAGGTCCCTGAAATAGATTTGACGTACTGTAAGGGCTGTGGGGTATGTGCAAATGAGTGCCCAAGCAAAGCGATAGAGATGGAGGATGAAGCAAAGTGGCTGAACAGATAGAGGTTCTAACAGGAAACGCAGCAGCAGCTTACGGGGTGAAATTATCTAGGGCTCAAGTCATCGCAGCCTATCCCATAACCCCACAGACAACACTCGTTGAAAGAATAGCTGAATTCATCATGAAAGGTGAGTTGAAAGCTGAATACATTAAAGTGGAATCTGAGCATTCAGCCTTGGCAGCGTGCATAGGTGCATCTTTGGGTGGAGCTAGAGCTTTCACAGCGACCTCTTCACAGGGGCTTCTGCTCATGCAGGAGATGCTCTTTTGGGCGGGCTACGGTAGAACTCCTATGGTTATGGCTGTTGTGACTAGAGCGATTGCTCCTGCTTGGAATATGTGGTCTGAGCATACGGATGCTTTAGCTCAACGGGATACAGGTTGGATACAGATCTTCTGCCATAATAATCAGGAGGTTCTTGATACGATTATTCAAGCCTACAAGATCTCTGAAGATAAGAAGGTTATGATTCCTGTGATGGTCTGCTACGATGGTTTTGAAATCTCACACACCTCAGAAAATGTTGTAGTGCCTGAACAGAGCGATGTTGACAGCTTTCTACCGAGCTATGAGAACGATTTGATTGACCCTGATAAACCGAAGCTTCTTTGGAATGGTGTATATCCAGAGGATGCATTTAGGTTTAAGGCTATGTTATCTGAGGCTGCGCATAGAAGCGGTAATGTAGTGAACGAAGTGCAGCGTGAATTCGAGTCAAAGTTCGGTAGAAGATACGAAGCTATAGAGGTATACGGTAAGCCTGAATCAAAGATCATTCTGATGGCGATGGGTTCTGTAGCCTCTACAGCGAAAGCCACGGTAGACACTCTGAACAGAGAAGGCTATTCTGTTGGGTTGATAAGAGTAAGATTATTCAGACCCTTCCCCGTATCAGAGCTACAGAAGGCTATAGAGGGAGCCGAGGCGCTTGTGATACTTGATCGAAGCCTCTCTTTTACAAAAGGGATACTTTGCACAGAGGTTACAAGTGCGCTTTACAGCGCAAAGTGGAGACCTAAGATACTTGAGTACATAGTTGGGTTGGGTGGAGCGGTAGTTGAACACAGGTCAATTGTAGATACGGTGAAACATCTATTACCAAAGGTCCCAGAGGAGCCCAGGGAAGCGGTATGGCTAAAGCCAGGAGGACAAGGTTAAGTTGGTTACCATAAGTGAGCTTGTTGATGAAGAGTTTCTGCTCAAGGGTAACTCCGCCTGCGCAGGCTGTGGGGCTACGATGGCTATAAGGTGGTTGCTGAAGATTTTAGGTAAAGAGGTCGTGCTAGTTATGCCTGCTGGATGTGTCAGTGTCTTTCAAGGTATGTTCCCAGCAAGTGCCTTTAACGTGCCTGTTGTTGATTCGAGCTTCGGTGCGCAGTCATCCTTTTCAGCAGGTTTGGCTGCTGCGTATAAGGTTAAGGGCAAAGGGTTGAAGGTTGTAACATTAGCTGGGGACGGTGGCACAGGTGATATAGGTTTCCACGCTGTTTCAGCAGCGGCTGAAAGGGGTGATGATGTGCTCTATGTATGTTACGACAACGAAGCTTACATGAACACTGGTGTTCAGCGGAGCAGCCTTACACCCTATGGCGCTAAGACAGGCACAGACCCCAAGGGAAAGATAGAGTGGAAGAAAAATCTTCCTCTTATAATGGCGGCGCACAACATAACATATGTAGCAACAGCCTCTGTAGGTTATCCCTTTGATCTTATGCGTAAAGTAAAGAAAGCAGCCTCACTTACAGGCTTCAGATACATACACATCTTAACCCCCTGCCCACCTGGATGGGGAGCCTCTGAGAACCTTGCTGCTGAGCTGGGTAGGCTTGCGGTCAGATGCGGCATCTTCCCACTCTTCGAAGTGGAGAAGGGTAAGCTAACCCTTCATAAAATAGGCTCTAGACTACCTGTTCAGAAGTACTTTGAGCTGCAAAGGAGGTTTGATGGGCTAACAGAGAAGCAGATTCAATACATTCAGAAGCGAGTCGACGAGGAGCTCAGATACCTGGAGCTTCTTGAGAAAGCCACGTCTGAGGTGTATAGAGTTGAGTAGGTTACTTGAATTAAGGTTTCACGGCAGAGGCGGGCAGGGTGTAGCAACCGCTGCTGAGCTCTTTGCGCGAGCTGCTGCATACGATGGCTGGTTTGTTCAATCAACCCCGTTTTTCGGCGCTGAAAGGCGTGGCTCACTTGTTGTAGCATACGCCCGAGCTTCAGATAGTAGGATATGGCTGCGTGAACCTGTCTATAATCCGGATGTCTTAGTTGTGTTCGACCAAAGAGCGCTTTCAGAGGGTGGGGTGTTAGACGGTTTGAAGGATGGGAGTAAGATCCTTGTGAATTCCGCTCAATCGCCTAAAGACATTAATTTAAATGTCGGTAAAGCGGTGGATGTGCTTACTGTGGACGCGACTGCTATTTCGCTGAAGCATCTTGGAAGACCGATAGTGAATACTACGCTGCTAGGGGCTTTAGCTTCGATTGTAAATCTGATATCTCTGAATTCAATAAGGCGTGCTATACTATATCGCTTCCCTAAAGTCGATATTGAGGCTACGATGAAAGCGGTTGAGGAAGCTGCCGGCAGAGTAGTAGGCACCTTTTTATCATAATTAGGTTTAGGGTGTGTTGATGGGTTTTTGGATAGTAGAGTAGCGTCTAGAATGAAAGGCGTTGAGCTTTCTGGTATAAGAGTCATATTTGATTTAGCGGCTAAGATGCGTGATGTTGTGAGACTGGAGGCAGGGGAGCCGGACTTTAAGACACCAGAGTATATCTGTGAAGCAGCGGAGAAGGCTATGAGGGAAGGAAGAACACATTACACAACAAGCAGAGGTATACCAGAACTGAGAGCGGCTATAGCGGAGAAGGCGAAGAGAGAGAACAGAATAGATGCAGATGCAGAGGAGGAGATCGTTGTCACAGCAGGGGCTTCATGCGCAGTCTACCTCTCTATACACACAGTTATGGAAGAAGGTGATGAGGTGCTGATACCAGACCCTACTTGGCCTCATTACGAAGCGTGTGTTAAGCTAGCTGGCGGTAAGCCGATATCCTATTCACTTAAGGAGGATAGAGGCTTTAGCTTTGACATTGATGAGATTAGGAGTCGGATAACAGAGCGAACCAAGATGATCGTAGTAGCATCTCCTAGCAACCCCACAGGTGGGGTTATTCCTTTGAAGGATCTAGAAGCTTTGGCAGATACTGCTGTCAAACACGACCTCCTAGTACTCTCAGATGAGGTCTATGAGAAGATGGTCTACGATGGGAATAGGCACTACAGTATCGCAGCGCTTCCCGAGATGAAGGATAGGTGCTTAACTATAAACTCGTTTTCTAAGACTTACGCTATGACAGGCTGGAGACTAGGTTATGTTATAGCGCCGAAAGATATCGCTTCACAGATGGCTAAACTCAACCTGTTTCTCAACTCGTGCCCCAGCTCGATCTCACAGGAAGCCGGATTAGCAGCTCTTACAGGACCTCAAGAGGATGTGAAGAAGATGCTTGATGAGTACGCTAGAAGAAGACAGATCATAGTAGAGGGTCTAAGGAAGATCAAGGGCTTTAAAATAAACCCGCCTATGGGTGCCTTCTATGCTTTCCCAAACATAACAGAGCTGAATTATACGTCTTGGGACCTATGTATGCTACTACTAAAAGAGGGAAGGGTTGCGACTGTTCCTGGAGCTGCCTTCGGATCTAATGGTGAAGGTTACATTAGAATCTCTTATGCTAACTCCGTGGAGAAGATTAAGGAAGCGCTTAATAGGATGGAAGAAACCGTTGCTAAGATTCGCAGATAGACCTATCCTCTTTGCATCAAGAACTCGTTAACTTGTTTTACGAGATGCTTGACCTCTTCAGCCGCAACGATAGAGAAGACCTTCATCGCATCTTGTATGCCTAGGAACTGCTTGACCCACTTGGAATGTTCATCGAAGTCACCTTGCTGTAGGATTTCGTTGATCAGATTCTTCTCCTTAAGCAGGTTGAATAGCTTCTCTATACCCTGATTATCTATCTTCTCATATATCTTTCGTGCCTGTAGTGTAATCTTAAAATCTCTTTTGAATAGGTGAAGCCATCTTCTTTCATATTCCTCAAGCGCATCAGACCTACCATCCAGAATGTAGTTCGCAGCAGCTTGACCTGAAAATATACCGGCTAAGCCGCAAGAGTATATTCCACCACCTGTTGAGGGCTTTGTCTGACCAGCGCAGTCTCCTACCACCATCACTCTGCCTCTAACTAATCGATCAACAGGACTGCCTACATAGATTGGCGCTGAAACCTTCTTAACCACACGACCACCTCTCTGTTCTAAGAATTCATCTAACGTTGCAAAGCAGTTTATAGAACGCCCTGCCACACCAACCTTCGCAGAATCCTCACCCGTAGGTATGACCCAAAGAAAGAATCCTGGGAATCTCATGTTATCCACATAGATTTCTATGGTGTCTTCTTGCAGCCACTTAGCTTCTATATCATATCTCGCCGCTGGTATAAGTGACCTCTGCCTATTAGCTGGTAAAGCTGATGTTCCTCTAGCTTCAACATAAACCTTAGATCTGAGGCTACGCTGAGCATCAACTCTAATATAACCCTCCTCTTCAACCGCTTGAGTAACCCTTTCCCCAAGTATCAGCTCCGCACCTTTCGAAGCAGCCCTTCTAGCTATCTCTTTATCGAATATGCTTCTATCCAATACAACCATCTTTAAGTTAGATGTATCCGCTTCTAACGCTTTTCCATTCGGTGGATACAAAAGTACCCTCCTTATCGCATTCTGCATCGATCTGCTCGTTGGGATTATACCTAGGCGCATGAGAGCGTTCATACTTACAAGCCCATCGCACTTGTCTGGCACGCCTATCTCCAGATCTTCTTCAATGACTGCAACGTTTAACCCTCTTGAGGATGCTTCTTTAGCCGATAGTAGCCCGGCTAGCCCACCTCCGGCGATTATCACATCATAGTCCACTGATCGCATAGTTTAACCAAAGGCTTATTCGATAGAGCTCATATATACCCTTCCGATGGCAAGCGGTTGGGAGTATAAGCAGGTGATAGTAGTCAGAACAGATCTGAAGATGGGTAGAGGCAAGATAGCTGTTCAAGCAGCGCACGCATCTATTCTAGCAGCAGATGAAGCAAGGATGCAGAAACCTCAGTGGTATCGGGCTTGGATGGAGAGCGGCATGGCTAAGATAGCTGTCAAGATATCTTCGTTAGATGATCTTAGAAGACTTGAGGAAGAGGCTAGAGAGAACGATCTACCAGTAGCGACAGTAGAAGATAGGGGATTAACACAGGTACCCCCAGGCACCACCACCTGCCTAGCTATAGGTCCGGCACCAGCAAACAAAGTAGATTCGATTACAAGCAAACTGAAACTGCTCTAACAACCTTGCAGCCTCCACCTCTTGATAGAAGCATAGGAATGATGGTCTATGCAACGCCATTTGGAGGCATAGGAGGTAGGTTGCGTGCTAAACTGGAGGATTTCCTGGTTAAGGAGATCTTGGATGATGTTGTCCTTAAGCATTTGTCTGAGATGCATGAAACACGAGGACCGTATGCTGTTTATAGCTTAACCAAACGTGGATTAGATACTATACACGCCGTTAAGATAGTTGAGAAGGCATTTGGAGGTAGGGTTAATTATCTTGGCATAAAGGATGCGAAGGCTATTACAACACAGTACATAAGTATCCCAGCTAACGCGGATCTTGCTCAAAGTAAGCTGGGAGATAGACTTACGCTTGAAAAGTTAGGTTACCTGACTTACCCTCTGAATAGAAGCCACCTTATAGGGAATAGATTCAGGGTCAAGGTTAGAGAAGTAAAAAGTCAAGGGGATCTGGCTCAGATATTGCATGGTATTGTGGAGAATGGGGTGCCTAACTTCTTTGGTTACCAGCGCTTCGGCTCAAGGAGACCTGTGACACACCTCATAGGTAAAGCATTTGTTAAGAGACGATTCGATAAAGCAGTTGAGATGTTACTGACATATAGTAGTGAGGATGAGAGCGCCGAGATACAGCAGGCGAGGAAAATGCTAAGCGAAGAGTCTTCCCAGATAGAAATAGAGGATCTTCCGCCTGTAATGGATCTGGAGAAGCTGGTCCTAAGAAGCCTCAGGAAGCATCCGAACAACTATATCAAGGCGATAAGATCAATACCTCTTCGCGTAAGAAGGCTCTTCTTAAACGCCTACCAATCCTATGTATTCAACCGAACCTTGAGCGCAGCTGTGGAAGACGGTTTGAATCTGTTATCGATTCAGCAATCAGATCTTTACGCAGAGGTTGATGGAGTAAAGATGCTTGAGGTTAAGAAGTCTGGGGGCAAGATTGCTCAAGATCAATCGAAGAAAGTTGCGCTGGTCTGTCCACTCGTAGGCTACAACTTCAAAGAGAGAAGCTTCGGTAGACTAGGCACATACGCTTCGAAGACACTTCTAGATGAGGAGGTCACACCTAGAGACTTCTACATCGATGACATCCCCGAGTTGAGTGTAGGAGGAGATCTTAGAGCAGCCACTTTACTCTTAGATGAACTCCACGCAAAGACTTCAGAAGAAGCTTTATCCATCGAAACAATCCTCGGGAAAGGGTGTTATATAACCTCTTTACTAAGAGAAATAATGAAACCAGATGACCCCGTTAAAGCGGGATTCTAGATGCTGAGGATCTTCCCAACATTAACATCGCTTTTAACAGCAGGATGAGATGGGTCAACCATAATAACTTCATACCACCTATACTTCCCATCCTCGTATAAGAAGTAGGATCCGAGCGTCTTAAGGTTAGGGTATTTCCTGGCTGCCCTATTCTCAGCTATCTCTTGGCTGCTGATGGCGCGCTTAATCTTAACCACACCAAGATGCTTTGGTCTTCTGCCTGCGGTAGGACGTAGACGAACCCTACCTCCACGCCCAACTCTAACCCTGACAGCTACAAAGCCTTGCTTCGCTTTGTAACCTAAGCTCCTAGCCCTATGTAGCTTACCGGGCTTCTCTAACCTAACTATGGCGCCCTCCTTTCTCCATTTTATGGCGCGCTGAGTTATGTCCCCAGCCTTTTCTTTGTGAATCCTCTGCCAAGATTCAGCGATGTGCCTATACATTACCGCTCATACGACTGGCTCCAATATATGCACTTAAACTTATCTTACACCAAGAACCTTGATGACCTTTTCAGCCAGCATCTCTCCAGCTGCATCCTGTGCTTCAACCGTCTGGGCACCTACATGAGGCGTGCAGACGACATTGGGCAGCTTAACGACTTCAGATGTAGGGGGTTCTTGCTCAAATACATCCAGTGCAGCACCAGCTAACCAACCCTCTTTAAGAGCTTCGTATAGCGCTCTTTCGTCAACTACCTCTCCTCTTGAGGCGTTTATCAGATAGGAACCCTTCTTCATCTTCGCTAACCTTTCGCTGTTCATCATACGTCTTGTTTCAGGTGTTAGAGGCACATGGAGCGTAACGAAATCCGAACGGGAGAGTAGGGTATCTAGATCTACTACTTCTGCTTCAAGTGATTTGATAAGCTGCTCTGGTAGTTGGATCACATCGTAAACGAGTATCTTCATTCCGAAAGCTTTAGCTAGTGCTCCGACTCTGCTACCTATTCTACCTAACCCAACGATGCCCAGCGTCTTGCCTTTAAGCTCGATTCCCATCATTTCGCCCTTTAGCCAACGCCCTTCCTTGATACCCCTATCTCCAAGAGGTATCTTTCTCGCTAAGCTCAGCATAAACCCGATTACGAGCTCAGCTACCGCTTCTGTTGAAGATTCAGGTGTGTTGAGCACAACGATATTCCTTTTGGAAGCGGCTTTGGTATCTATATTATCCAACCCTATCCCAGCACGACCAATCACCTTCAGCATCTTACCAGCATCTATCACAGAAGACGTGATCTTGGTTCTGCTTCTAACTATCACAACGTCATACTCAGGAATCTGCTTAATCAGATCCTCAGCAGATATCTTAGGTTGATATGAGACCTCCAGACCAGCGCCTTTCAGAATATCTACACATTTACTTGATACTGGGTCGCAGACCAAAGCCTTCAAACAGCATCGCAAGATTAGTGTGTAAAACATGCTTTTATATTCTACGTTAATCAATTACTCTTGATGCTGGTAGGTATAATCGGCAAGCCAAACACGGGCAAATCAACCTTCTTCAACGCAGCAACACTGATGAATGTCCCAATGGCAAACTATCCCTTTACAACAATACAGCCTAACTATGGTGTAGCGTATCTCCGTAAAGAATGTGTATGCAAGAAACTCAATGTCAAAGATAATCCCGTTAACTCCATCTGCGTGAATGGTATTAGACTCATACCAGTCAAGTTGGTTGATGTGGCTGGGCTAGTACCTGGAGCCTCCCAAGGACGGGGGTTGGGGAATAAGTTTCTTGACGATCTGAGACAAGCAGATGCTTTAATACATGTAGTAGACGCCTCAGGCTCAACAGACGAAGAGGGTAGAGTGTGTGAGGCGGGTAGCCACGACCCACTCAAGGATGTGGAATTCGTTGAGAGGGAGTTCAACCTTTGGCTCAAACAGATAATTATGAAGGATTGGCAGAGAGTAGCTAGGACAGTTGAGGCTGGCGCAGATAAACTCGCACCGATGCTTGCGCAGAAATTAAGTGGATTAGCTATAGGTGAGCAGGTGGTACAAGAGGCGATAGGTAAGCTTGGGTTAAAGGCTGAGAAGCCTACACTATGGTCTGAGGAGCAGATCGATCGATTCATAGACTATTTACGGAGGAGATCAAAGCCAAGCATCATAGCAGCGAATAAGTGTGATTTACCTGCATCAGATAGAAATGTAACGAGACTCAAAGAAACTGGGAGGATAGTCATCCCTTGCGCCTCAGAAGCGGAGCTGGTCTTGAGAAGGGCATCGGAAAAAGGGCTTATAGACTACATCCCGGGAGATAGCGGCTTCAAGATCAAAGCTCCTGAGAAACTAACTGCAGAGCAGAAGAAAGCCTTAGAATTCATTGAGCGTAAGGTTCTTGCTAAATGGGGTTCCACAGGCGTCCAGCAGACGGTCAATGCCGCATACTTCCAGCTTCTAGACAGCATCGTGGTGTACCCTGTGGAGGACGAATCCAAGCTCTCTGATAAAAAAGGGAACGTTCTACCAGATGCTAAAGTTGTACAGAGGGGCACGACAACTAGGGACCTAGCTTACCTTATACACACGGATCTTGGAGATACTTTCCTTTATGGGGTTGATGCGGTTACTGGTGTAAGGTTAGGTGCTGACCACATATTAGAAGACGGGCAAGTAGTGAAGATTGTTGCTGCAGGTAAACGGGGCTAACCAGAAGGCGGAGAGGACTCCTCTTGCAGCTCATCCTCCTCTTCAGCCCCTTCTTCCTCCTTAGATGTCACTTCGATTATACTTTCTGCTGAAGACATGCTTGGTACACCCTTAACTATCTTAAACTTACTTATGCCGACGTGCCTCAGCGCAGTGACCTTTCTAACCTCGTTGTAGATGTCTGAGCCTATCTTGCTCAGCACCGCCTCTTGCGCGAACTGATCGTAAGTTAGAGCTGTAGTCTTCTCTTGAAGCACCTTATCAGCAGACATCCTGATGGCGTGCTTACGTGAAGAGTTTACTCTCCTTTGCGTAAATGCTACTATGTATACTCTAACTGTTATGCCATCCTTGGTTACGTAGTCTTTTATGAGTGAAACCATAGAAGAGCCTCTGCGGATGAGACTTTTCAGATATTCTCTAGAGTATTCATATGCTTTGAGGATAGATTTGGCTACACCATCTTGGACCTCTACGATCTGGAAGTGTAGTTTATACATGTATTGCTGAGGATCTTGTTTGACTATGTCGTATAGTGTAGTTTCGACAACCCGCCCCGCTGCTCTCTCCAGATCTGTAATCGGAATGTAGCCTATTTGGGTGCTGCCGAAAGACGGAGGAGCCTCGACTATCAGCCAACTCTTGCTCCTCCACTTATCTTTGATCTTACCGGACTTTTGACGCTTCGGCATACTAAACAGCCAAGCCCACGATTTACATAGATTTAAGCCCTACTCTATTCTGCAACACCAACCTCTCATCGCCAAAGTACGGTCTGAGAACCTTCGGTATGTTTATCGAACTATCCTCGTTCTGATTATTCTCCATGATCGCTATAAGCGCTCTTTCTGTTGCAACGAGCGTGCTGTTAAGGGTGTGAACAAACCTCGACTCCTCGTTAGGCTTATCCCTATACTTTATCCTCAACCTGCGTGCCTGATAGTCTAGGCAGTTGCTGCAAGACACTACTTCCCTGTAGGTGTTTTGAGCGGGGAACCAAGCTTCTAGATCATAAGTCTTGGCTGAAGTCTTACCTAAATCGCCTGAGCAGAGCAGAACCACTCTATACGGTATCTCTAGCGATTGAAAGAATTCTTCAGCGTTGCGTATTAGCAGCTCATGCTCTTTCCAAGAGTCTTCTGGTTTAGAGAAGATGAACTGCTCAACCTTCTCAAATTGATGGACCCTAAATATCCCTTTGGTATCTCGCCCGTGAGCCCCAGCCTCCTTTCTAAAGCAAGGGCTTATTCCACCGTATCTCAGAGGCAGCAGAAATCCATCTAATATCTCATCCATATGCATCGCTGCTATAGCGTGCTCAGCTGTACCTATGAGGTAGAGATCCTCGTCTTCAATCTTGTAGATCACATCCTCGAAGTCTGATATTATAACTGAGCCTTCAATAGCTTCTCTCTTCAGCATATATGGGGGCTGAACCAGAGTAAACCCCCTCTGCTTTAAGAAGTCAAGCGCATAAGATATCAGAGCGTAATTTAATCGGACTAGGTTATCTTTCAAATAATAGAACCTTGAACCCGAGACCTTAGCAGCTCTATCTGTGTCTATAATGTCCAACCACGCACCTAGAGTTACGTGATCTCTAGGAGGGATTTGTAACGGTTTAGGTTCACCCCATCGTCTAACAACAACATTACCAGACTCATCAACCCCAACTGGGACAGACTCGTGTACAAGATTAGGCAACGCCTTTAGCAGGTTACTCACCTCTTGATCAAGCACCTCTGCCTCGGAGTCTAGTTGATCTATCCTATCAGACAGCTCCTTGACAGCAAGCATCTTTTCAGAAACATCTTTACCTTCCTTCTTTGCTTGCGCTATCTCCAAAGAGATCACATTTCTTTGATGTTTTAGCTTCTGAACCTCGGTTAGCAAACGTCTTCTTTCAGCATCCTTTGTCAGCAATTCATCTAAGGGGAAAGATACGGCTCTCTTCGCTAGCATATCTCTTACTATTTCTGGGTGCTCTCTCACCAGCTTAAGGTCAAGCATCAGCCTTCACCACATCCATCGAAGCCAACGCTGAATGCATATCCTCAAGCATCTCTTCAACCGTCGATATTAAGGTTTCAATCTTAAATTCTGATTCAACCTCTAATCTTAATCCACAACTAACATACTCCATCTTAATATGAAGCCCCTTAGGTAGATTCGTGTTATCAGGATAGAGTGCATCATAGAGGGCTCTAATCAGCTTCCGATCACCGCTAATCAACTCTACAGTTACCTTAGATCTCAATCAATTAACACTTCTTGGATCAAATCCACTAACTTCGCCGGTTCCATGTAGGTTAAGTTGGCTCCGCCAGCAGCCTTGTGCCCGCCACCTTGCCCATTAACCTTCTCAGCAAGTTTCCTGAGTGTAAACCCGATGTTTACTTCTCCGCTGTATGATGCTCCTACTCTAGCTGAGATCCTCAAGTTACCCTCTTTCGTCTTTGTTGTTAGGAACAGAGGTTTATCTGAGAACCTGGGTATGCCAGAAAGTATGGAAGATATTGATCCAAGCATCTCCGCACTAACTATGTCTTCTGCAACGATGAGGTTAAAGAGCTTATGCTTAATCAACCTAGCTTCATCCTCGGTAAGCAGCCTCACCGATCTATTTAGAGTCTGCCTATATTCAGCAAGAACCTTCTCAGCCTCAATCAGCGAGTAGCCTCGGTCGCCTAAGCACAGACCTACACCCAGACCACCCTTACCCATCCTACCACAAGCATTCAATACCGTACCGAATTCCCGAGCATCTCTTAGTGGCGAAAACTCATCCTCCTTAACTAAGGTGTAAACATAACCGATCAGCTCGTCAACACCTCTACCCCCAACATATGGAAGGAGGGTGTCAACGATCTTCTGCTTCTCCTCCTTCGTTAGTTCAGATAAGGTACGCCAATGATCATCTTTCCTCAGACTGATGCCTGCAGAGCTTAACGCCTTAAAGCAGGCTTCACGATTACCGCTCAAGCCCTGAATGTAAGGGGTTGTAGTAGCTGCAAGCGCTTCATGCACAGCTCTAGTCTCACGACCATAGAAAAGCAGATCTATACTATCACTAACTACACCGGCATCCTTAGCCGCTTGTAAGACAACTTTATTAAGACCAATCATAGACCTCCGATCACCTTGATCCTGCTTATCCGCTAAAGCAGCAACAACTGGAAGCCAGCTAAAACGCCTAAGACTATGATCAATTACCGATGCTACAAAGTAGGCTAAAGTTGAGGCACAAGCCTCTACACCACCGTCGAACCCGTAGCACCAAGCGTTCAAGATAGAAGTGTGTGCGAGTTCTTCGGCTGGAACTTGGTGGTGGTCTATGAGAACCCACTTAGAACCCAGATAGCTCTCTAACATTTTGACCATACCGCCTCCCAACTCGCAGAGAACATAAAGATCGTAATCGTCATCTCTTAACGTTTCTAATAGTGAGGTAGTAAGTTCGTTGCATATGCGTATACTATAACCCGCCGCTAGGCACCTTATTGCCTGAGCTATAAGGCTTGCGGAAGATATGCCATCAGCGTCTATGTGACCAAGGATGATTATCCGCTTCCTAACCTCCGCTGCCTCCACGATCTTCTCAGCTATATGGGAAGCCTGTGCTTTCAGATCTTCTGAGTTACTCAAGTCTCACTTATCAATCAGGCTAACTGCGCTACGACTGTAGAATACTTCCAATCTGGGTTGAGACGCCCTATCCTCTTGTAGTACTTTGCTAGCCTATGTATCTTAGCTTCAAGCAGCTCTAGTGAACGCACATTCTTTCTATCACTTTTATGAACAGCTAGATGCTCCTGAAGCCGCCGAGCCCTCGCCAACAACCGCTCTAGATCCTCAGGCAGATCGCCTAACAACTTATTCTCCTTCAGCACATCAGATAATGATTTCCCTAGAATGGGTTTAACAATGGGTATACTATACTCATCTCTAAGCCTAATACCGATCTCAGAGGGCTTCAAACCGCTTTTAGCCAGCTTTACAATCAAAGCCTCAACCTCCTCTGGGCTATGCGTAACCCAGCTGGGAGCCCTCTTTGAAGTCGGCCTAGTTGAGTGCGACTTTCCTTTCCTATGGGAATGAATCCTCGCCAAAGTCTCAGTAACAGCGCCAACAACACCCTCACATAAACCTTACGGATATCAACTGTGATCTTTAAGCAGCTCAGCTAGCAGATGAGCGGCTTTGGCGCGGTGTGAAAATCGATTCTTTTCATCAACACTCATTTCAGCGAAGGTCTTTGTATGCCCTTTTGGTATGAAGATCGGGTCGAAGCCGAATCCTTCGCTTCCCTTTGCCTCTTCAGCTATAATCCCCTCGCAGACGCCTCGGCATAGTTTGATCACGCCGCTTTGATTGATGTAGGCTATCTGCGAAACAAATTCTGCGCCCCTATTCTTTTCACCAGACATAAGCTTAAGGATACCATCTAAACCTATCTTTTTGTAGGTGTATGATGAATAAGGACCTGGAAAACCGTTTAACGCTTTTATGAACAACCCCGAATCTTCTACGAAGAGTGGTCTTTGTAGGAGATGGTAAGCCTTTAATGCGCTTTCTTTAGCGACCTCCTCCAGTTCTTCACTCTGGATCTCATACTTCTTTATCTTCGCTGTCTCAACTGTTATGTAGTAGCTGGATAATATACTTTCGATCTCTTTCACTTTGTTTAGGTTGCTGGTTACGAATAGTATGCTTCGCTTAGACGACCCTAGCATACCTCCCTCTACGCTCTATTTCGCGGATCTTCTCTTTAAGAGCATTAACACTCCCTTCCCCAAAAATTGAGCCGTACCCTTCTAATACGCTGGTAAAGTAGAGGTCAGCCTTCTCGGTATAGGTGCTGTTCAGCACACCTTTAAGTAGGTGCAGATCGACCGCCCTATCTTCCAGCTTCCTAGAGATGAATGATAGACCGAAGTCGATGGTTACAAGTCTACCCCTATACAGGATGAAGTTAGATGGGGTTAGGTCACTGTGCATAATGTCGTGGCTATGCAGAAGCGCTATCGTTCGACCCATCTCTTTGCACAGGGCTAAGCATTCATCACCACCTCTTGTCGATAGAGCCTCCTTTAATCGTTCACCCTCAACATACTGCATTATAAGCTCAGCCCCCTTAATGTCTACAAAGTAGACTAAAGGTGTTGAAACTCCGCATTCACGTGCCTTCCTCAGGAAGAGGGCTTCCTGCAAAGTCCTATGCGATCTAATTGCTTGATCGAGCTGTGGTTGGAAGTAGGGCTTTGGCACCCTAACTTTCCTCACCGCTGGTAGGTTAAGCCACTCGATCAGATAGAGATCGGCTTCAGCACCCCTTTTTATGAGCTTCTCCAAGGTATATCGACCGAATCAAGCCTCCAAGACTGCCTTATGATGCTCTTCTCCACTGGGATAGATACGCCTGCATGATGCGCTAAAAGCCCTGTCCAAGCGATCTGAGCGCCGCAGTCTCCAGCATACTTTGCCGAGACAGCGCCGAACCTTGCGTTATGCCGAGATGCAACCGCATTAAGCATTTCACAGAACCTTCTGTTCGCAGCAACCCCTCCTGTGACAAGCAGCTCTTTCTTTTCAGTGAAGGCTAGAGCCCGTTCAGTTACCTCACAGAGCATAGCGAACCCAGTTTCTTGGATAGAGTATGCTAGATCCTTAAGTGATTCACCTGAAGATAGTAGAGCCTTTGCTGCGGTCAGCAGACCTGAAAACGAGACATCGTTACCTTTGACTGTATAGGGTAGGCTTATGTATCTTTGAGCTGATTTAGCTAGGTCTTCGAGCTTTTTACCTGCTGGTGAGCCGAAGCCTGCTGCTCTGCCGAATTGATCAAGGAGCTGACCAATAGTTATGTCGAGTGTCTCCCCGAAGATTCTCCATCTGCTTTTCGAGTGAGCGGATATAAGGGTGTGTCCGCCTGAGACGAGTAGGACAAGTGGATCTGAGAAGCCGCACTCGAAGGCAGCGACCTCAATATGACCAACCGCATGGTTCACTGGCACTAGTGGTAGGTTAAGATAAGAAGCAAGCGCCCTAGCTACAGTAGCACCAACTCTTAGACAAGGACCCAAACCTGGGCCTGCTGAATAGGCTATAAACAGTAGATCTTTAGCTTCTATGCCAGCCGATTTTAGAGCCTCTTTTATCACACCTGCTGCTTTCTCAGTGTGGTGCCTCGATGCCTCACGTGGATGTATACCCGAACCTTCTAGAGGGGTGTAGACTGATTTAACATCCGATAAGATCGTACCTGTTGACGCGACTATGGATGCTCCGAAGGTGTGGGCGGTTGACTCTATCCCTAGACCATATGTAATCTTCTCAGAATGAGGAAGCATAAACGATCCAACATTCATCTAGGCGGGTTTATGCGCTCGGTAGAGGTCGCCCAAGAGCTCGATGTAAGGCTTCACTTCTATGAGAAAGTCATCAAACCTAGCCTTCTCATATTCAAAATTGATTTCACTATCTCTTGCGACACACTTAGCTATAAGCACAATACCCTTGCTTCTTTCAGGCTGCTGGTTAAGTTCAGGAAAGTAGATCAAGGCGCCGTAACCAACTTTATGATCCCTCATCTTAAAGATTAGGTTATAATACATACTCATCGTCTTTGTGAATCTCTGCATCTGCTTTCTTCTGCTTTCAGAGCGCTTAACCTCTTCGAAGCTGCCGCCAGTTAACATATCAACCATCTCTTTTAGAAACTTTAGTTCAGGGACCCTCTTTGTGTAGCCCCCATACTCTATCGGTATCTCATAGACAGAGTGCATAACTGTATCCCAGTCATCTATATACCTAAACTTCTTACCAGATTGCAGGAACATCTCACGCCTGAGCTGCTCCTCTAGAAGATCTTCTATCTTTATGCTCTTGTCAAGCTTCTCGTGTGTGCTCAAATCTTTTCCCTTCGACCACAGGCTTATGCGTAACTGTTATGAATAAAGATATAGGTTTATACATCGGGTCTAGGTGGTGAGCTTGCCTAAGATATCATTTATGTCTGCTGAAGTTTCGTTCCATCTGCACGCAACTGAGGATGATGAGCGCTGCATACAAATCTTCTCAAACATTCTTGAGATCGATCCAAGAGACTTAACCAAAAGTGTCTTAGAGGGGCATTATGGTAACGAAGTTAAGAGGTATGTGGCTCATTTAACAGGGGAGACAGCAGACAGGTGGGGGAAGAAGCTCTTACTCAAGATAGATGAGTTGGATAGAAGGAGTATCGCGGCTGAGGTTGATAAGCATCTTGACGAGCATGGAAAGCTCTATTTGAGGCTTGATAAGCAGAGTTTAGTTGATGGCTTCATAAGAGTAGGTGCTGAAGACGTCGTGAGGGTGAAGTTGAAGCCTCGGTTGAAATGGAATATTGGTAAGATGGTAGAAGATTACGCTGAACTGCTCCTGAACCCGCTTGACCCTTAACCTTTACCTAAGAGACCAGCTAATCTCGGCATCATGGTCTCTAGCTGCTCTCTCATAAGCATCTGATAGTAGTTAAGAATAATATCAACCATAAGAAGTATACCTATCCCTGAACCGAAGACACCTAAAACCTGCGAACCCCCAGCTATGAGACCTATGATGACACCGCTTACTATCGTTAAGGCTGGAATATACTTATTCAAGATACCTTCAACAGACATACTGCTCCTCCTGAAACCAGGAACCTGGACATTAGCATCTAGCAGACTCTTAGCTACAGCTTTTGGTGATAGACCACCTATCTCAACCCATATCCTAGCGAAGAGCACAGCGAAGCCCACCATAATTAGAATTGATGTTAGGGTACGGATAGGCTCAGCCATAGCAACATCAAGTGAAGTAGGGATTGACATATAGTAAAGAAGCCCACCTGTAGGTCCTGCACCTGGGTTTTTTTGGTTAAAGGTCACTATTGCGTTTAGGATTGGGTTATCATTATTCGGATTAAAGTTTCCCCAAATAATCTGGGAGAAGAAGGTTATATTTGCCATCAGAGCTGAAGTTAAGATGACGGGTATGTTTGAGACATAGAGCAGCTTAATTGGATATACTCCTGAGAAGCCACGATATCTAGTTGAGGTTATAGGGATCTCGATTCTGATCCCTTCTATGTAGATTATCGCGAGGATGACTAATAGTGTAATAAGGAGTGTTGAGATGCTTGGTAAGGCACCATGCCTGAACCAAGCCTCGTGGGGCACACCTGCTAGCGTAGCATTGACCGCATGCGGGATTGCGCCGAAGTAACCTGCGCCCGTTGGCAGTATGCTGAACATGTCCCACACTATGCGCTGTGCTACGCCAGCCATAATGAAAAGCGATATGCCGCTTCCAATACCCCAACCCTTCTGAACGAGCTCGTCTAGAAGCATAACAACTACTCCCGCAAAAAGGAGTTGGGCTAGTAGGATAATTATGGTGGTTGAACTCAGGTTCCTACCGAACGCTCCACCAGCGATGTAAGCTGAGGCTTCTACTAAGATGACTATAAAGGTAAGTATCTTGGTGGCTGATGTGAATAGAGCTCTGTCCTCAGGCTTCTTAAAATCAACCTTAAAGAGCTCAGCGCCCTTAAGCAGCTGTAGAATAAGGCCTGCTGTAACGATCGGTCCAATCCCTAGCTCCATGAGTGTACCCTGCGACGATGCGAAGATTATCCTTGTAAATGCGAGCTGATCCTGACCGCCTACTGCAACTCCATATAGTGGAACCTGAGCCATAACAAGGTAGATGACTAAGGCGATTGCTGTCCAGATGAAGCGCTCAGTAAGCCCAGGTTTCCTCGAAGGTTTAGGGACCTCTGGTAGGATTGTTGCCACAGATGAGACAAAGTTTCGAAGAGCGCTCATACCCGCCTTAACCTTTTATCAATTGACCCCCTGCTGCTTCTATCTTGGATTTAGCTTGCTCAGTATAGGACTTGACTACAACCTTTATTGGGGTCTTGAGCTTTCCTCCCCCTAGTAACTTTTCATACCCAAGCTCAGTCAAATTAATTTCAGAAGCATCTTTTGAGCTTATTAATGCTTCTAATTCACCGACATTGATCCATCTATGGGGCTTAGATCCGCGTTTAGGTCCGAGAGAGTCTCTGCTGAAGTGGTCAGGCGCATATTTTACGGTCCAGCTCCACTTATGCTTATGCAGACCAGCTTTGCCTGTACCACCCTTCTGACCGCTCTTACGATGCTGCCCTATCTGACCCCAGCCGTGCGTTCTGGAGCCACGTAGCTTCCTCACTTTACGCCGGGATGTTGGCATATTCCCTAACCCTCTTTGACCATAAGCGTAGCGTTTGTTCTGGCATAAATCTGTTTAGCGGGATCATTGTGGATCACAGCATCTTTGACACAAGCTTAGGTAACTCAGGATTTTCACCTAAAATACCTTCAGCATAAAGCCTTCTGCTTGAAGAAGGAAAACCCCCTTTAGGTGGATTTAGAGCGAAGAAGGGTTTGATCGGTTTAAGATCGTTTAAAGATACCTTACCTTCAGCTAAAGATGCAGCAAGTGTGGTGAAGTCTTCGAAACCCAGCTTCTTAACCTCTTCGAGCGTAAGGCGCTTGGTTCGAGAAATTCTACCGCGTTTCTCTAATAGTTCCTTAATCAATTCAGCATCTATCATAGACCAAGCAACGTATTCTTTAACTTTCTTAAGCATACCTCTTACCGAAGGCGAATCGACGACTAAGGTTACGGTGAAACGCTTATCAAGGTTAAGAAGGCGGAGTGTCATCTCGGCCCAGTGTGGGACATTGATCGTCCCCCTTAACCTTACAACTAATAGACAGGTTGAGGACATCGTACCACCATTTATCTGCTCATCAAACTCAACTTATGCATATTGTTGAACGTATTATAGACAGCATTGGCTATCGAAGACGGTGTGTTCGTTGAACCGAAGGTTTTAGTCCAAGCATCCACTATACCGGCTAACGAAAGTAGCTTTCTGACCGTTTCACCTGCTACTAGACCTAGACCTCGTGGTGCAGGTATGATCTCGACTGTTACACTACCCGCTTTCCCCCTTATTTTATATGGTACGCTGTGCGGTCGTGAGCATCTGCACTCCCAGCTCCCGCAACCGAGTTTAACTGGTATGATGTTTAGGAGCGCAGCGTTGGTAGCTTTATCGATTGCGCTTCTCATCTGCATAGCTTTGCCTCTACCTACACCAAACCAGCCTATTGAACCTACTGCAACTATAGCGACGAATCTTGTAACTTCACCTGCGTCTGTCTGCTTCTGCACTATACCAGCGCTAATCACTTCTGATTTGAGATCTGGAAGAAGTGTTCGAACTATTTCGGGTTCCCTTATACGATAACCTAGCTCGAAGATGCTGCTTAAAGAGGCTATCTTACCGCTCTGCACTAGAGCACCTAATTTTGTTCTAGGGGTCCAGGTCTGCTTCTCTCCTACTGCTACACTCACTTCGCCTTCACCCTCAAAACCTTCGTTTTAACAGTAGATACGTGCTTAGCATATTCTTCAGGCTTAAAGCGGTGGGTTAGTAAGTAAGAGAACCTCTTCTTGTATGCTTCTGGTGAAGAGGCTAAGAGCATATTGGCGTAGTCAGCAATAT
>Ga0315298_1000920_pt1 | contig 55889 bp, 52 predicted proteins | sample WHS_1_MG_FD_203077 | JGI IMG/M metagenome (GOLD analysis project Ga0315298, IMG submission 203077) | Extremophilic microbial mat communities from Washburn Hot Springs, YNP, Wyoming, USA - WHS_1_MG | ecosystem: Environmental > Aquatic > Thermal springs > Hot (42-90C) | place: USA: Wyoming... | reverse complement strand
CATGACGGAGCATGGCCCTCCATTGGATGGCGGATCCCCGCGCGGCTTGGAGGGACGCTCTCCGTCGCGTCCGTCTTGGGGTTTCGGTTTTGGGTTGCGGCCACGAGGGACCGTGGCCCTCCATGGGGCGTCCGTCTTTTGGTCCCTCCGAGTGTCGGGCTTTGCCGTTGCGGCAGGACGATGCGCTTCAAGCTGCGGATTTTTCTTCGAGTCTCGATTCGGCCATCTTGGCCTTCTGCTGGTCGGTCAAGAGCACGTAGACTCGCCTGTATTCCCGCTCGAGCTTTCGATTGTTCTGCTTGAGCTTTTCGATTTCGCGCTCTTTTTCTGCCAGGGTCTTCCTGAGTTCAGCCACCTCGGCCTCGAGGCCCCCTGGCACGGGTTCAGGCATGGCCTGAACAGAATCAGTCGGAGTCTGAAGTTCCATGGGCGGTCCCCCGGCTGAAGACGAAAGATCCGACAGGAGCCGCTCGATTTCGCTGTTCATCTCGGCTTCGTACCGCCGGATCCGTTCGAGATGCTCCCGGTTTTCCTCTTCGAGTCGGCCCACCCAGGCTTGCAGCTCTTCGTTGCTTTTTTCCAGCTCGGCGACCAGCCACTCAAGATCCGCCTTGCTGCTGGCGCGGCCGCTCTCTTGGAGAGCCTGGAGCTTCCGCCTGAGTTCCCGGTTCCGCTTCTGGAGTTCTTTGACCTTTTCCCGGAAATACTCAACGGATTTCTCCGCGATGTGGAGTTCTGCGATCCGCATGCGCTGGGCTTTGAAGAAGGCGTGGAACTTCTCGGCGATCTCGGGCCTGTCGGCGGGAAAAGTCAGCGTCTGGGAGATCCCCATGGAGGGCTCTGCCGCGGACTCCGGGGCCTGCGCCTGGTCCAGGGTCCTCTCGAATCCCCGCAGAATCGCGTAGGAGAGATCGCTCTCGTCCGCGCCGCCTCTCTGGATGAGTTCGGAGACGGCTGCCAGATAGAGCTCTTTCCATTTCCTGGCTTTGTCGTCGTGTCCTGTTTGGACTCCGGACTCTTCGCTTCCGCCGTTGCCCGGACCTCCAGAGGCCAGCCGTTCCCGCTCTGCCTCGAGGATCGATCGAAGCCGCTCGGGGCTGAAGGCCCGAACGGACGCTGAAGCCAGAGGCTCGCGGACGGCCGGTCCTTTTGCGCCGCGTTTCCATCGGACGAAGAGAAAAACGCACAAACCCGAGACCAGGATCCCATACTCCACAAGGAGCATGAGGTAAAGGGGCTTGATGCTGATCATGGCCTGCTCCCTCCCGGAAGGAGTTTTCGCCTTTTCCGGCCGCGGGCGAGCCAGTATGCCGCGGCTGCGGCGGCGAGGCCCGCGTTCACCAGGAAGAACTGAGCAATTTCGAGCTTCCAGTTGACGGGTTTGCGGTTCCCTTGTGGCTCCCTTTCAGCCGCTTCATAGATCGCCGCATCGGACGGAACTTCGGGACCGGCCTCGTCAGGCCGGGGCTGGATGCGCGCCGTGTTGGCCTCGCGCGGGCCAGGGGCCGGTCCGAAATCGATCACCCTGAATTCGTGAACCCGTCTTCGCTCGAAGGTCTTGCCGAGAGCCCAAAAGCTCAAACGGTACGTCCCGGCTTTGTCCGGCTGAAGGGTGCCGGTGAAGATTCCGTCCCCGGCTGTCCGGTCTCCGGAGAGGCCGTCGTCACGGAGCGGCACTTCAGTCTTGTTGCCCCCTTCCGACTCCAGCTCGCATCGGAAATCCACGCCTTGGGTCAGGAGAATCCCGGCCGGCAGCCTTTCCCCCTTTTCTTCCAGCCAGATTTCGATGGGCTGCACGGCTCCGGGCACAAGGGCGTTCTCCTCGAAGGAACTCAGGAGGCTCAAGTCCGTCAGGATGAACACCTCCTTGGGCGCCTCTTGGCGGTAGTCGATTTCCCATGTCCCGGCTTCAGGCCTCTCCACGGTGATCATATCGAAGGCCTCTGCCGCGAACCACCGGATGCCGGGCGCGACCTCCTGGCTCGTGAGCCGTCGGCCGCCCGGAGTCCGGATCGCCACCGACCCCTGGGATGCTTCTGTCTTCGTCACAACAATCGTCATCTCTCTGACCGAAGGATCCACGAGGAAGGTCTTTCCCTGGACGGGCAGAGCGTCCGGTCGGGCCAGTTGCCGGTAGATTCTCAGGAGAACGACGTGGAGGTCTTCGGCGCTTTCAGCCATGTAGAAAAAGCCGCCCGTGGCCGTCGCGATCCGGTCAAGAAGCGCGGCGTCCGCAAGGGGCGAGAAGGCGATGGCGTAAACGGGAATCCTTTCCTCGGACAGCCGAGGCACCCGTTCATCGAGAAGGGCCTCGGTGAGCCTGAGATCCCGGTCCGGGTCCCCGGTGTCCATCTTCCCGTCCGTGAGGAAAACGATCGCTCTGGGGCCGCTGCGGCCGGAGGGGCCGAAGGCCTCGTGGGAAACCCTCACGGCGTCATGGAGATCGGTGAATTTGCCGTCGGACCGGATCCGGTCGATCTGGCTTGCCAGAAAGGCCTCGCTCTTTGCGGCGTTTTCCAGGGGACACCGGAGCGTTGCCCGGGTGTCGAACGTCACGAGGGCGAGCCGGTCCTCGGGCCCGAGAAGAGAAAGGAGAAGCTTCGAGGCCTCGCGCCTGAGGTTGCGCGGGTCGGTCTTCTTCATGCTGCCCGAAGTGTCAACCGCGAGGACGAGCGCCAGGGGATCGTCCCCTGCGTGGGCCCGGAACGGGATCGCGCAAAGCAAAAGCCCCAAAGCGAGCAGGATCCCGCCGGCGCGCAAGCCTGCGGCCAGCGACAGAATCGGTCTTCGCGGCTTCTGCGGGGAATAACGGGAATCATTCCCCTTCCCAAACTGCGATGCCAGGACTGGACGGCGGATCGATTTCATAGCAGCGCCGGATCTTCTCTAGGGTCTCTCGTTTGAGGACTTTTCCCTTCTTGGCAACCGTGATGCCGGTGCCGCTCACGATGTCGCGCGTGAGAATCATGCCGGGCCGGAGCTGGCTGAGGGAGATTTCCCTCTCGCTCACGCCGTCGGCCGGGACGACCTTGTCGTAAACCGCTGGCACGGATCGTTCGAAATAGGGCACGAGCGATTCGTCAAAGCGGCCTTCCGGGTTGGACCGGAGCCTTTCGATCACCGCGGCCACGGGGTCGTCGCCGGTCTCCATCTCCATCCATCTGTCGATGGCGTCGGCCAAGGCCACGATGCGTGACGCCAGAGGGATCTGGCCTCCGGAAAGGCCGTCCGGAAACCCTTCGCCCGTGTAGCTCTCGTGGTGATGGCGGATCATGATCCCGACGTCCCGCATGTACTCCATGGAGTCGAAGACCATCTGGCCCCGAATCGGATGGGTCCGATAGAGGGCCTCTTCGATGGGCTCGAGATCATCCCTCGGTTTTACCCGCACGCTGTCCGGTAATCCCATCTTCCCGATGTCGTGGAAAAGACCGGCCACGACAAGCGACTCCAGCTCCGAGGGGCTCAGTTGGAGGGCCCGGCCCACTCGGGCCGACAGGTCCGCCACGTTGGCCCCATGGGTCTTGGCTTTGGGGTCATGGAGTTCCAGCACATTGGAGAACATCCGGATCATGTGGATGTAGGTGTCCTTGAGCTTGCGGCTTTCTTCCTGAAGCTGGAACCTGGCGTTCTTGAGTTCTGCGGCGGCGCGGTCGAGCTTCTGTTCGAGGAGTGTCCGCTCGCGCTTCAGGGCGGCATTCTCCTCCTCCAGGTGCTCTTGTTTGAGAGCGCGTTGCTCCAGGCTGCGCCGCCGCTCCAGGGCCTCCTGCACGGCCCGGACGAGTTCCTCCTCTTCCATGGGTGCGGGCAGAACGCGGAAGACCCCGGCTCGGTTCACGGCAGCCGTCAGGAAGGCCAGATCCGAAGGATCCCAGAGGAGGATCGTCGCCGTGTCCGGAGCGGCCCTGCAGGCCGCCTCCAGGAGCGAAGGACCATTGTCCCCCAGGGCTTTGGAGTCGCACAGGAAGACCGGGTAACCGGGATCGGCCGCGAGCCGTTCCAGAGCTTCCGGCCCCGATCGCGCCGCCTGGAGGATCCACCCCCTGGACATGAGCACGCGGAGATAGCCTCCGCGCAGGACTTCACCCGCGAGGCAAAGGATCCGGGCCTGGCCGGGGTCGGCCCTGGGTTGAGGGGAACCGGCCGGGCTCGGCTCGAACGATCCTGCGGCGCGAGTTGCTGGGTCGCTCATGGAGGACACATGGCTTTCGCAGGGAAAGTTGCGTCTGGCCGTCATCTCGTTCGAACAGTATTTCTAATATTCATATCGTCCATTCCGCGTCTGGACTTTACTTTGAATTCGAATCGGCCGCTCGGTTCTCGGGGGCCGTCTCGGGCAGTGCCACCGCGCCGCCGGGCTCCGGCGCCTCCTTTCCGAGGGTCTCTTCCCGGACGCCTTCCCTTGCTTGGCTCAGCCACGCCTCCAGCTCGGGGTCGGCCGGAGCGTAGCGGACGAGTCTCTCCAACTCCTGTCGGGCCTCCTCCCAGAGACCCCGTTCGATCAGGCTCCGGGCGAGCCACTTCTCATATGCGCGACTATTGAGCGAGACAGTCTGCAGGCCAAGACGAGCCGTGGCTTCCACGGCAGCCCAGTCTGCTCGGGCCGCCTCGCGCCCGCACAGAACGATGAATGGATCGAGGTCGTTCTCGGCCGCGACCCTGCGGGTCTCGTCGGTCCAGTCCCTCCAGGCAGCCACGATCCGTCGGGCCTCGGTCTCGGCCTGCTCCGCGTAAGGTTCTCCCCCCTCCCTGAAGAGGCCGAGCAAGAGGATCCGGCACTCCAGACACTCGGGCCGTTCGTCGGCCCGGGCTTGCGCTTCCTGGATTGCCCGCTCCAGGGTCCAGGAGCCGCTCCGGTAGCGAGCCCAGGCTTGTCGCAGGCAGCGCCGCGTCTGCTCCCGACCCAAGGCCGCGCCCACTCCTGCGGCCAACTTCCCGATGGCGGCCGGAATCTCCTCGGCTGCATGCGCCTCCTCGGCCAGAGAAAGCACGGCTTCCTCGCCTCGGCCCGAGCCTGAGGCTGGAAGGACGTCCGCAAGAAGCGTGGCGAGCGAGCCCGTCCGGACGATCCTGCCCGCGACCAGGAAATCCGAAGGGCCCAGGGTGGCGGCCCGCTCGATCCACACGAGCCGGAGCCGGAAATAGATGTCCGTCTCGGGACCTTGTTCGGGCCTGGGCCAGGCGCCTCGAATCAGCCAGGGCTCGACCTCATACATCCATCTTCGATCTGGCCAGGCCGAAAGGACCCGCAGCCCGGATTGCCGCCGGAGCGAGGCTTCGAGAAGCGCGGCCAGATCCGGATCGAATCCCTGAGGGGCGGCCGAGTCGAAAAAGGGCAGGACGCAGACTGTGGGGACAGGGCCGCAATCGGAGTCGGCCGACCGGCCTCTGATGATGGTCGCCGTGTCGGCCAGGACGAGACGGGCCGGGATCAAGCAGAAGGCGGCCGCAAGCAAGGCGGTCTCGAGGCGCCTGCTCCTGCTCGAGGGTCTGAGAAGGGACCGCACCTTCATGAATCAGCCTGCCTGAGCGCTGAGCAGAGGAGTCGACAAATCCCGGAAGAGCCCGCTCCAATCGGTCACTTTTTCCGAAAGCTCGTACTCCAGAATGTCGGCCAGCAGAATCCAGTCGTCCCGTTCCTGAGCTTCCTGAAGCATCCGCAGCCTTTCGAGCATCTGCCGGGATTCCTCTTCGAGACTCTCGGTCGGCAGGGTTTGGTCCGGGCCGCCCCTTTCCGACCAGTGCTTCACGTCCGACAGAAGCCCGGCCAGGACCGAAAGGTCGCCGAGAATCAGGGCGAGCAACTCGTTCCCCTCGCGGATTTCGCCGGTTCGAAACCGGTCCGCCGCCTGGCAGACAAAGTTCGAAAGGACCGGGCAGGCCTCGGCGGCTCCGGTCAGGGCCCGGGCGATGGTGTCGCGCAGTTCCTGTCGCTCCATGGGAAATCTCCTCCTTTTTCGGGTGACGGTCTTGTCCGTGCGGAAACAATGGGCGCCGCGGCGGCACGGTAGAGATCCGAAGTCATGCGCAGGAAGGCCAAAGGGCTTGCGGTCGGAAAGCACTCCCTGCGGATGAACAAGTAGTGAACGAACGGCGAGAGCTCCTCGGCTTCGCGGGCGAGGCCGCGAAGCTCTTCCTCCTCCTGCCGAAGTTCGTCTCCCAGGCGTTTCCACTCCTGGGCATCCAGCGGTCTGCGGACCGATTCCGTTCGCATCCGGTCCATCAGGTGGGAGGCCCGTTCGAGGACCGAGGCCAAGCGGTCCCAGCGACGCCGGGCTTTGGAGTCGGCCGGCAGGAGGCCCAGCGGTCCGGGATGCGTCCCGCTCTCCTCGAGCAGGACGGTCCACAGTTCTTTGTGGAATCGGAGAATCTCGTCGTCCGGGTCCGGGACGTCGGGCTCGTAGTGCAGCCGTCCTCGCTCGTCGAAGCCCGAACGGTACGATCGCACCTCGGGCCCGAAATCCGGTTGAGGCCCCTGGGCGCGCCGCATCGCCCAAACGGCCACGGTGTACACATGGTCAGGCCGGATGCGGTCCTTGCACACCGGGTTCGAGCATGAAACGTGGAACGAACAGGGCGCGCAGGGCAGACGGGCCTGCAGCACCCGATGGCCTTCGCCGTACGGGCCGGTCTCGCGGAAAAAGACAGGACCCACGGACACGACCACCACGGGCGTTCCGACCGCGGCGGCCACGTGCTGTGTGCCGGTGTCGTTCGTGACGAGAACAGCGGCTCGTCGAAGGAGACCGGCGAGCTCGCCCAGGCCGGTCCGTCCGGCCAGGCTGACGGCTCCGGGCACGGCCGAAGCGATCCGACGGCACAGATGCCGCTCCTCGGAGACCCCGAACAAGAGGATCCGGGCCCCCAGGTTCCGTTCGAGCTGCCGGCCCAGCCGAGCGAATCCTTCTTCGCTCCAGCACTTTTCCTTCTGGCTGGCCGAAACCTGAAAGCCCACGAAAAGCTCCCTTTCCGGGTCGGCCCCCGAGGCACGGAGAAGATCGACCGCCCGCTCCATGTCCTGGTCTGTCACCTTCATCCGGAGCGAGTCCGGTCCGCGGAGGCCCAACGTTCCAAGCCAGATATCGACCAGATGAAAGGGATTGGCCCTTCGGTTGGACATCATGGCCACGAGGTAAGCGGAGTAGGGGTCGGCCGGAACGAAGGACCGTGCTTCGTCAAGCCTCATGCCCCGCCGAACGCGGGCCTCAACGAGATCCGAGAGCGCCGCAGCCGCCGGCGAGGGCGTTTGGTTGAACAAGAGATCGTAGGGACCCTTCTCGTTCAGGCGGCGGCCGAATCGCTCGAGCTCTCCGAAGGCGTCCAGGAATCGCTCCGGCGATGCCAGAGCGTCCCGGAGCCGGCCCATAGGCAAAGGATGGGCCTCATCCACGTCGATCCGGGATACGGTCTCGGCAAAGGCTTCGTTGAAGGCCAGGTGAATCTCGGCCTCTGGGTAGGCCCGCCGAAGCCCGGCCACGACCGGAGTCGACTGCAGGATGTCCCCCATGCGCATGAGGTTTACGAGCAGGATCCTCTGCAAGTCGACTCCTCCTTGAAGGCCATGAGGGCCAGAAACACACGGTCCTCCCAGCCCGGGTTGTTTTTCTTGCGGATCTCGCCCACGATGTCCTCGAGCTCCAAGGGCCCATCGGCCGGGAATCGCTCGAGATACTGCCGGAGTTCGGGGGAGCGAGCTTCCTGGGCCCAATCGCGGGCGCTCTTGCCCCTCCTGCGGCTCCGCAGGCCCTGCTCGTAGAGGACTCCGAGCATTTCCCGCATTCTCAGATCGTACGTATGCTCCTGCCGCACCCGCTCGAATCCCCGGCGCGCATAGGCGAGCCGTTCTTGCTCGTGGGAAAGAAAGTGGTCGATCTTGTCGCGGGCGTCCTCGAGGTCCTGGAACAAGGCAAGCTCGTCCGGTTCGAACAGTTCGCCGAGCAGGCTGCGCCGGTCGACGAGCTGGAAGGCGCGGCACCCTGCGATCTCGAACGTCCTGGGGTTGACGAAATCCCCGTGCGGGTCGACTCCGTCGTGGCAGGTCGAGGAGTGGAGGTTCAGGTTGATCCGGCTGGCGTTGAAAATGCGAACCGATTCCTCGGCCGACACCCTGCGGCCCTGATCCTGAATCATTTCGGCCAGCGCGGGCGCTGCCCCTTCCCACTCGTTGCCCCAGATCCTGAGATCCCGCGACAGGCGGGCAAAGAAGTTCCTCCGGTTCGGGTAGCCCGCGCCCACGAAAGACAGATCCGCTCCGTAGCGCTTCCGTTCCTCTTCGGTGAGCGGCAGGGGCTCGTGGAATCCTTCCAGCGCCGCCAGGGGAAGGTACCGGACGCAGCGGGCGCCGGCTGCGCGCATTGGGCCTTCGGCCTCCCTCTGGATGGTGAAAAAGACGTCCGTGAGAGGGGCGATTCGCTCCCAGTACCTCATGCGGCGATAGTCCTCCACGAACCAGTAGGCCAGGCGGATGCCTTTTTCTTTGAGCCGTTTCAGACTTTCCTCCCGGATGGGGGCCTGGGCGAGGATGAAAGCCAGATCCGGCCTGAAGGCCTCGGCTTTCTTCTCGATGAACCGGGAAAGGAGTTCTTCGAAAGAGACGAGAAGATCCCGGCCTCCGCCGCAGCCTTCCAGTTCGTGGTAGCCCTGCTCGAAGGATGTGAGATCCGCAAAAGCCACTTCGTGGCCGAGCCGCGACAGGGCTTCTTTGGCGTAACAAGCGACCGGGTAGGAGCCTCCGTACACAGGGCCCACGACAAGGATGCGCAGGGGGTCCGGGGGCCGAGACCGGTACGCCCAGAGAGCCCGCGCGGCTTCCAGGTATCGTCTCTGGATCTGCTCGACCGGCGGGTGGACGTACCAGTCGGCCGGCGCCGGCGTCAGGTCGCGGACCAGGGAGGCGGGGGCTTGGCCCACGGCCAAGCGGATTCTGGACAACAACCGCGAGAGGTCCCTGGTTTCGAACACGGCCCGAAGCAGACCGGCCTCGGGCTCTGCCACTGTGATTTCTTCGGCCCCGGGAAAGCGCTCCAGCAGAGCCTCGATGTGGAACCCGTCCCCGAAGCCGACCACGAGCCCGGGCGGCCGGTCCAGACGGGCGATTTGCTTGCGGGCCTCCCGCTGCGGGTCGCGCTGCGAATGAAGCAGGCGGCCGCGCAGGCGGTGGACCGGAAGGCCTTGGGGGGTCTCCGCGCGCTCGAGCCCCTCGGGCGTGCAGGACCTCTCCACGCGGGCGGCCGCCTCAGGCTGCCGCTCCCGCAGCGCGGAGAGATTCTTCTCCAGCATGGTCATGGTTGCGGATCCTTTCAAGGAGTTCTCGCCAACCCCGCCTCAGGATCGCCGTAAGTGCGGCCTGCCTGTCCGGAGGCAGGCCGGGAAGGCGGAACCCATCGGTCCAGTTGTCTTGAACGGAGTCGGCCCATGGCCTCAGGTCGTAGTTTGCGCAAAGGAAGTCCAGGGCGTGTCGCATAGAGGGGACCCGGCCCTGGGTGGACGGGAAGATTTCGCCGGCGGCTCCCCAGCACAGAAGTCCCAGCACGTCCCAGACCTTGGCCTTTCGGCGCGGAATCGGCCTGTACTGCAACCAGTGCCCGACCTGGGTCGGCTCGTAGAGCACGACCGGTGGCGGGGGCGTCCATGGGCTGCCGGCGAGAAGTCGCGCGACTCCGGTCGGGGGGATCGCCTCGGAGCAGACCGGCCTGCCGCAAGGCGAGGACTCGGAGCAAGGGGCGCACTCAGGCTCGGACTGCAGCACGAAGTGGCCCGACCCGTACGGGCCTGTTTCGAACACCCGGGCGGGCCCGAAAAAGAGCGCGACCGACGGCACGCCAAGCCACGCGGCCATGTGGAGTGTGCCTGTGTCCGCGGAGAGAATCCGGTCGCACCCGGACAAAGCCTCTGCGAGATCCGGCAGCGAGGTCTTGCCCACCAGGTCCGTGACAAGCTCGGCCTTGAGCCCTCGCGCCACGCGACGGGCGGACAAAGCCTCTCGTTGATCGCCGAACAGCACGACCCGTACCCCCAGTTCGGATTGAACCGTTCGCAGCACTTCGGCGAAGCGGGTTTCCGCCCATGTTCTCTTGGCGCAACGGGTGCCGACCTGGACGCCCAGGGTGCTCCGGCTCGTAAGCGGCGAAGGGACGACTCCGTCGGACCATCGAGACGCTGCTTTTCGGGCCGAGTGAAACCGGAAGATGTCCACCAGGTGGAAACGGCAGAGCCTCCTGTCCGTCTGGAGCAGCAGGCGGATGAAGTTGTTCCATTCGGCCGCGGGACTTTCGGCGTCCAGCGACCCGAACCCCTCCACAGGGGACGTGTCGCCAAAGGTTTTCACGACGGCGGCGGCCAAGGGACCGAAGTTCAGGTTGACGACCCGGTCGAATCGGGCCTGCCGCAAGGATCGGAGCTCTGTTTCGAGCCTTTCCCAAGAGGCCACCCACGACAGGCTGTTGCGAAACGTCTCGAGGTGGGCCTGGATGTCGATCGTGAACACGCCGTCGAGCCAGGGCGCCAAGTGCGCGGCGAGCTCTCCGAGTCTGCGGTCGACCAGGACCGACACGGTGCATCCCTCGGCCTCCTTCAAGTCTCGAAGGAGCGGAAGGCTCTGGCAGAGGTCGCCCATTCTGGCCAGTTGACAGACGAGCACGTGGGACATGCTTCGCGGCTTCCGGTTCCTGCTAGGCTCAAGATCGGGGCGGAGAATCCGCCCGCCGGAAGTCTCAGTAGCAACATCCGTACCGGCTCGCGCCGGGGAAACCTTCACGTCTCTTGCCGCTGGGCCGATCGGACCCAGGCCAGGCTTACTCTTGCGAATCCAGCAGGTTACGGGGAGTCGTTGGCTTGGATGGAAAAGCGCCTCGGGGGAGGATCGTCGCGCGGGGGCGTGCGCAGGCGAGGCGGAGCGTCAAGAAATTGAGTGGCCCGCCAGAAAACGATGGCGACGCAGGCACGAGAGCTTCCATTGCGTGGAGGGCCACGGTCTGTCATGGCCGCGGGAAAGGCATCTACCGGTTCTCAAGGAATAGGTGTTGGCCTTGCCCTTAGCGGACGCGACGGAGCGCGTCCCTCCAGGGGAAAAACCAAGGGAGGGCCATGGTCCCCCGTGGCCGGAAACCCAAGGCGGGCGCATTCGATGGAGGGCCATGCTCTGTCATGGCCGCGGGAAAGGCATCTACCGGTTCTCAAGGAATAGGTGTTGGCCTTGCCCTTAGCGGACGCGACGGAGCGCGTCCCTCCAGGGGAAAAACCAATGGAGGGCCATGGTCCCCCGTGGCCGCCCGCCGCCGCTCATGCGTAGCGGGCGCGCATCCTCTCGATTAGGGCAGCGAGGCGTTTCCGGTAGGTATGGTCCGCGAGGACGCGCTCCCTGCCGCGCAGGGCGATCCGGGCGCGTTCCTCGGGACGGGCCAGATAGTGCCTGACGAGATCGGGAAGTTCGTCCGGCTCCTCGAAGGCGATCACTTCCTGCCCGGGGACGAACAGCTCCTCAAGGGCCTCCTGCCGGTCCGTGAGAAGAAAGGCTCCGCACGCCGGCACGTCGAAGACCCGCTGGTTGACCGCTTGGGGCATCTGGAGGCTCGTGGCGTTCAGGTTGATCTTGCAGGCGTTGTAAAAAAGGGGAAGCTCCCGGTAATAGTCCAGGCGCGGCAGACGCAGGACCCGCGGGTCGAGAATCTCGGCCCAGCCCGCGTCTCCGCGCACGGTGAGATCGAACCCCCGGAGCGCTTCCAGGCAGGAAAGCCTGTAGTTCATCGTGGCTTTCCACAGGACGGCCGCCTCGAAGTCCATGCGCCCCTTGGCCGAGAGCGCTTCGACGAGTTGTCTTTCCTGCTCGGGTCGGCCCCGGCAAAAAGCCTCCATCGGCTGCCTTGTGCCCGCCAAATCCTTTGCCCAGGCATCGGCCAGAGAGCGGAGCTCGGGCCTCAGGCGGCCGAACCATTTCTCCACCGCTTCGATCATGGAGGAGGCCACGAACCCGACGTCGCATTCGTAGGCGCGGCGCTCGCGGGTGGAGAGTCGGATGGGGCGGAAGACCGTTTCGTCCGCGGCCAGTGGCAGGTAGTGGACATCCTCGAAACCCATCCGCTTCATCGGCTCCACGTAGCTTCGGTCCCACACGAAAATCGAGCACAAGGGGGATACGTTTCCCGCAAATCCTTTCACGATGAGCTCCGGGCTGTCCACGAACCAGGATGCCACTGGCATCTCAATGGAACGGAAGAAACTTGTCAGCACGCCCTCTTCGTCAAAGCCGAGGTGGTTCACCGTGAGCAGGAAGTCCGGCCTGTGGGCCAGGATGGCTTCGATGAACCGGGCCACGATCGCCTCGCCGGCTTCTCCCTTGGAGACCGGCACCTTGACCGTGCTGTGCCCAAGGGTCTTGAGGGCCCGCTCGATTTCCCGGGAAAGGAAGTACGGAAACCCCATGAGCAGGACGGTCGCCGAAGAATGCCGGAACTTGGCGTATCGGAGCCGGAGGTCGATCCGGACCGAAACCGATTTTTCCAGGGCGCGCACGATAGGGCCGTAGTAGCCCGGGAAGGCGGCGAGGGCCGAGGGCAGGCAGAAGAAACCAAGAGGAGCCATGTTGGCCTCGAGTTGGGCTCTCGTTACGGCCCGGAGCGCTTCTGAGGCGGGCTGGCCCACGACATAGCGGATCCGGGCGGCAAGCCCCTCGAGAAGGCCAAGGCTGCGGGCCGCCTCCAGGATCGCGGGTTCGGATTCCACGACCACGAAAGAGGCCCGGGGAAACCTGCGGGCCAGCTCGGCCACGTGGTATCCGAGGCCGAGGCCGAGGATCGCGAAAACTCCCTCCTGGGCGGCCGGATCGAGCGAAGCCTTTGCAACGAGCCTCCGTGCCTCTTCAACCGGGTCATAGACGCTGTGGAGGGTTTTTGTGACACCCGCCTCGGACCGCACGCGGAGCGTGAACCCTCCTTTGCCCGCCTTGAGAATTTCCGGAGCCGTGTTGCCCATCATGGACGACGCCTTTCCCGTCCCGGCCCGCAGAGGATCACGCGGGCGCTGGCTCGGCCGGGCGAAGGCCCTCGAAAGGCGCGCCGGCCCGGCGGCTGGATCTTTCCTGGGACCCCCTGGGCGAGGAAGCTCCCAGAGCGGCCGATACGATCTCGAGGTTCTTCGCTGCGGGCCGGTAAGAGGGGTCGATCGTCAGGGCTTTCTCGAATGCTTCCAGGGCTTCCCGGTCCCTGCCCAGCTTGTGGAGAATCACGCCGAGATCGTTGAACGCCTCCGGGTTCTTGGAATCGATCTGCACGATCCGCTCCATGCACTCGAGGGCCGCGGCAAAATCCTGGGCCTCGACGTGCATGGAAAGCAGTTCCTGATGAGCCCTGAGATAACTCGGATCCAGCTTGACCGCTTCCCGCACTCTCTGGAGCGCCTGGTCCCGTTCTCCGAGCCGCCGGTGGCAGCGGCCGATGTTGTAGAGGAGGCTCGTCTTCTCGAGCAGGCACGCTTTCCGTTCGAGGAGCGGCAGGAGAACGTCCAGGGCTTTTCGTTCCTCCTTCAGGTGGAGCAGGCAGAGGCCGTAAAGCAGCCCGCCCGGCACGTGGTCGGGGTCGCGCGACCAGGAAGCGTACAGGTGAGGCTCGGCCTGCCGGGCATCGCCCCGGTAGAGCAGAAGCGCGCCCAGCTCCCTTCCGGCCTCTTCCCATTCGGGATCGAGAGACAAGGCCTGCTCGAGGACGGGCAGCGCGAGCTCGTCGCGCCTGCCAGCCCTCAATTCCGCTGCGACCCGAAGGAGTCTCCTGGCTCTCAGCCGCCTCTCGGGGTTGAGCCCCCAGGCCCGGACAAATCGCTCTCGGTCCTCCGGGGTCAAAAGGGACGGTTGGCTTGAAGACTCGATCAACTCCGGTTTGGCCGGACAGCTCTCCGCGCGCACCTCGAACCCCAAGGCCCTCATGCGGAGCAGGAGATCCTCCAGTGCCAGGCCGGCAGACCTGTATCCCTGGGTGAGGGCGCCGGTGTGGTGAAGAATTCGCATGGACAGGACGGCGAGGACGAGCTCGGAACGGCCGTTTCTCCAGACCACGGCGCCCAGGTCCGGGTTGCTGCCGAGGAAACGGTCGGCCCGCAAGGCCGCTTCTCGGGCATCGACCTCATCGGAAAGGACCACCACGGCCCGGGGCGCCAGGGATTCGAAGAGGGCTTCATTGAGGCAGCTCGATGCGTCCGCATCCGAGGGCGTCCGGATCGAGCGGACACCGGGTTTTTCGGCTTCTGAGAGGGAAATCACCTGAACGCGGTCCGACGGAGAGGCTGAGCCGAGCCGGCTCCCCTGGGCGTGGATTTCGGTCCTGTCGTAGAACCGGGGCCTGGCCTTGCAGGGGCTTCCCTCCAGGATCTCCACGACCTTGCGCAGCCGGTGCGCGTAGGTGTGCTCGGCCAGGGCGCGCCTTCGACCCGCCTCGGCGATGCGGGCCCTTTCGTCCCCGTCCTTGAGATAACGGCTGACGAGGTCCGCGAGTTCCTCGAGGCTCCGATACACAACGATCTCCTTGCCCGGCTCGAAAAGGTTCTGGAGATCCTGCCGGGAATCGTCTGCGATCTGGAACCCCCCGCATCCGGCCACATAGAAGACCGACGCGTTCGGGGAGACCGCGCGGAAGGCTCCGGAGGACACGGAAAAGTCCGTTTCCTCCCTGTGGACCGTGAGGTTGATCCGGCTTTCGTTGTAGATCCTTGCAGCCTCAGACGGAGAAGCCGAAAGTTTCCTCTCGAGACCGTCCTTGCCGAGCTCCTCGGGCCATCCCTTTCCTACCACGAGCAGGGAACCCGCAACCGAGCGGATCGCCTCCAGGGCGCGCCTTCTGCGGGGGAACCCGGTCCCCACGATCGACAGGTCCCACCGGAGGGCGCAGGCGCGCTTCGTGTGAACTTCCAGGTGTTCGAACCCGTGGGGCAGGTAATGGGTCTCAAGATTGCCGAACTTGCGATGATGCTCCACCGAGGATGCGTCCTGCACGAACACGTGGGAAAAGAACGTTCCCACGTCTGCGCTTTTCAAAGCGTCGTACGGTTCGTCGAGAAGCCAGACCGCGGAGGGGATCCCCGTGCGGCTCATCTCGTACAGGATGTCTCTGGGAATGGTGTAGCCTTGGACCGTGAAGAGGAAATCCGGGTTCTCGCTCCGAATCGTGCCAAGGAGCCGGGTCGGCTCCAATGAGCGCAACAGGGTCGATTCGCGAAAGCGGTCGTCGAACCGGCTGTAAAGGGCAAGCGTTTGCTCGTAGAACGGAGTGGGCACGAGCGGGCAGAAAGCGACTTCCAGGCCGAGCGACGAAAAGGCTCTGACCAGGAACTCGTCGATGTACGTGTGGGGCCACAAAAATCCCGAGCCGATGTAGAGGACCTTTTTTCGCTTTCGGGGCCCAGACGGAAGGGCGGCGCGAGATCGCCCGCGGCCCGCAGCTTCTCGGGCGGCCATGGAGAACGCCGACTCCCAGGCCTGGCGCGTGCGCTCGGGCGAGAATCGCTCCGCGACATCCCGGCGGGCCGCGGCGGCCAGGCCCTTGCGGAGGAGCGGCTCCTGGACGAGGCTTTTCACGGCCTCGTACCAGGCTTCCTCGGTGTGGGGCACAAGCAGGCCCGTGATGCGGTCTTGCACGCTTCCTTCGTAGGCGGGGGAGCGCGAGTACACGCCTGCTGCGCCGGCCAGGCTGTATTCGAGGTACTTGATGTTGGACTTAAACCGGTTGAAGGGGTTGTCCCGGAGCGGGGCCAATGCGATCTGGATCCCCAGGCGGCAGAGACGGGACAGGTAGCCTTTGTAGTCGTCGGAAAAGCCCCAGAGCTCCACTTCGGAAGCATCCAGGCCCGGCGGCAGGCACCCGAGGAACACCAAAGAGATCCTTTTGCCGAAATCCCGGCGCAGCCGGACCAGGGCCGGCACCACGACCTCGAAGTCGCCGTCGTGGGTTCGGGTGCCTGCGTAGCCGATGCGCACGCAGGGCCCCTCGCGGCCGGGGGGCTCGGGCGGCTCGAAATCCACGGTGTTCGGGACGACCAGGATCCTGTCCTGGAAGCGGCTGAAGGTCTCGGCCAGGGCCGGGGTGGACACCGTGACGAGATCGGCCTTGGAAAGGTATCGCTCCACCGTGTTTCGGACCAGGATGCTGGAGTGGTAGACGTAGGCCGGGTGGTACTCGGGCGGCGGATCCACCCAGTTGTCGTCCGTGTCGTAGATGACGGGCTTGCCGTAGAGATGGGCGATTTCGATCGCGTCGAAGCCGGCCGGGTTGTCGAGCCGCTGGAGCAGGATGAGATCGGCCCAGTCGAGATCGGCCCTCGAAAGGGAAGCGAGGTAGGCCTTGCGCCACTGGAGGCGCCCGGCCTGTTCCATGCGGCCCAGAGGGTCGTACAGCCGGATGTGGGTGGAAGGCGTCTCACCCTGGCAGACCGTGAGGATGCGCAATTTCCGCTCTGGCTTCATCCTGTTCGTTCCATGCCCGCTCGTAGGCTTGAAGGGTTCTTGCCGCCGCATTTTCGAAGGTGAACTCCGCGAGCACCCGTTTGCGGATGCGCTCCCTCCTTTCCGGGTCCGCGGCGCGGAACGCTCGCTCCACGGCCGCCCGGATGGAGGAGACGCTTGCCGGATTGCAATAGAAAGCTTCTTCCCCGTAGTACTCCCATTCGCCGGCCCGGTCTCCGACCACGATGTTGCAGCCGGCCATGGCGGCCTCGATCCCGGCCAGGCTCGCGCCCTCGGTCCAGCTCGGCAGGGCGTGCACCCTGGCCGCGGCAAAGGCCGAGGCGAGTTCGGGCTGGGAGAGCTGAGAGATGAAGAGGGTCCCCGCGGGCGCGTACTGCCGGCAGAGGTCGAAGTAGGCCGGATCGCTCCGGTGCGGGGCCCCGACCACGACCACCGGAAGGCCCGTGCCCCTGAGGGCGTAAAGCAGCATGAGCTGGTTCTTCCTTCCCTCGATGTGACCCACGGAAATCACGAAGTCCCGAAGGCCGTAGCGCGCCACGAACCCGGCCGGGTCCGCCCCGGCGAAAACCCCGGGGTCGGCGCAGTTGGGGACGATCGTAAAGGGTTTGTGCACGTTCAGGGCGAGCCCGATCTGCCGGATTTCGGTCAGAGAGAGGCCGATCAAGTGATCAGCAAGCTCGAACAGGGCCTTCTGCGCTTCTTCAATGCCGGGCCGGACCGGGATAGGGTCCCCCTGGGCCAAGCCCCGGATCGAGAGCCTTCCCTCGGCGAGGCTCGCGAGCAGGGCCTCCCGCTCGGCTTCCAAGGGAACGCTGAAGATTCTCGGAATGGCCCGGAGGGCGAAGTTGGTCTCGGAAAGCTCCATGTAGATCGCCGAGACGACGACGGGCAGGCCGTGGAATTTCGCGCACACGGCCTGGCGGAGGTTGTCTTCGGTCTTCCAGGCGTGGTGGAAGATATGCACGAGATCATAGGACTTGCACTGGGGATGGGACGAGAGGGAAAGATCGACGGCGATTCCTGCCTTGCGCAGGGCGAGCAGGGTCTTTACGATCCGCATTCTCGGGCCGGGCGTGTCGTCCAGGTACGCGTAAGCGTCCGGGTGAGCGACCATGAGGACCCGGCGGGATGGGTTGCGCAGGGAGTCCCCTTTTCGCGCTGCGCACACAAGGAAGTCGCGCTCGCCCCTTTCCATTTCCACGAACAGGGGTGTGGCAGGAAATGGGCGGGCCAGAAGCGTCTCGAGGGTTTTTCGCGTCAGGCCGTTCCAGGCGGCCGGCTCGGGCGGAAGGCCTCTTCGCGGCGCGTTTCGAACCGATCCGCAATCCTCGATCCGCGCGAGGAGAAGCCCGCCCTCTCTAAGCCGGGCCGCTGCGCTTTGCAGCAGAGCCCCTGGGTGCGGAGCGTGCTCGAGAACGTCCCACAGGAGCACAGCGTCGCACGGCCCGTCCGAACAGGCGCGGGCAGAGCGGACGTCCATTCTGTCGACTCTATAGCCGTCGGCCTCCAGGTGCCCTTCGAGTTCCGCGCATGGAGGGCCCACGGAGAGAACTCTGGAACCCCGGGGCACAAGGCACCTCAGGAGAAACAGGCGCCAGTCGAAATCCCGGTCGAAGGAAGGCGGGGCTTTGTGCCGGTTCTCCGTCGAGGAAGCGCTCTGTTGCGCCCCCGGGCGGGGAAAACGGAACGAACCCTCGCACATCGGACATCTGCGGAAGCCGCCGGGCCCAGGCTCCGTGTCCGGGTTTCCGCAGCAGGGGCAGGAGAAGCGGCTCATATCCGGTACTGCCTCCTCCACTGTTCGAACATGAGAAGGGTCCATCCCTTGAGCGCCCTGGCCGGGTCCTCGAGCCAGCCGTTCGAGAACATGCGATTCAAGTAGGCTTTGCGGAAGTAGGGACTTTCGCCCTGGAGAAGAATCTCGCGGGCGTAATCGAGCAGGTCGCCCTTGAACCAGCGCGCCAGGGGGATCGAAAAGCCCATCTTGGGCCGCCACAGGATCTCGGGCGGCAGGCGCCCTTTCATCACGCGCCGCAAAAGGAACTTCTGGATGCCTGCGCGCACCTTGAGGGATCGGGGAAGGTCGAGGGCGAAGGAAACCAGCTCGGGGTCGATCAGCGGCGCCCGCACCTCGAGGGAGGCGAGCATACTGGCCCGGTCCACCTTGACGAGCAGGTTGTCCGGCAGATAGGTCTCGATGTCGAGCATTTGAAGCCTCGTGAGATAGTCGAGCCCGCGGAAGCGCTCGTACGAGGCTTGCATGTGAGGGTAGTCCGGACCGTCCTGGACGCGCGCGGCCGCCCAGAGGTCCGGCTGGACCACCCACTGTTTTTCCCGGCTGTCGAAGCCGCACAGGGTGCTCACGTAACCCGAAAGGGACGGGGCCAGCGGCGGCGCGAGGTCCTGCTCGAGGTCTTTCTGGCCCAGGCAGACGCCGTCGAGGACTTGCTGATGCCGCAGCGCGGCCTCGTAGCGCGGGTAGCCGGCAAAGATTTCGTCGCCGCCCTCGCCCGAAAGGCAGACCGTGACGACCTTGCGGGCCTGCTCGGACATAAGATAGGTCGGCACCGCAGCTTGATCGGCCAGGGGCTCGTCGAACTGTTCCGCGATCTTGGGAATGAGGTCCATGGCCGAGGCCGGCTCCAGCACGATCCGGTGATGGTCCGTGGCAAAGGCCTTGGCCACGAGGTCGGCAAAGGGAAGCTCGTCGTACGCTTCTTCTTTGAAGCCGACCGAAAAGGTTTTCACCCGCTCCCCGGCCGCAGAGGACATGACGGCAACCAAGGTGCTCGAATCCAGTCCGCCGCTCAGGAACACGCCCAAAGGCACGTCGCTCACCAAGCGCTTCTTCACGGATTGATGGAGCAGTTCCAGGAGCCGCTCCTCGTAGAAAGTCTCTTCCCGGAAGGTTCTGCCCGGTTCGGGCGCAAGGGCCCAGTAGGAATCGACGGTTGTCCGGCCGGCATGGAACGAGAGGATCGATGCCGGTGGAAGTTTTTCGATGCCGGAGAAGATGGTCCTCGGACAGGGCACGTACTGGAACGTCAGATAGTCCGAAAGGGCCAGTGGGTCGATCCTTCGCGGCACGGCCGGGTCCGCAAGAAGAGCCTTGATCTCCGAGGCGAAGGAGATCCTTTGTCCTTCGACCCTGTAGTACAGGGGCTTCTTGCCGAGGCGGTCTCGCACGAGCAGCAGCGTGCGGCTCCCGGCGTCCCAAAGGCCCAGGGCGAACATGCCCTCCAGGTACCTGGGAAATTCGGGCCCGTAGTCTTCGTAGAGATGAACGATCACTTCGGTATCGCACCGGGAGCGGAATTTGTGGCCCCTTTTTTCGAGGCCCTCGCGAACCCGCTGAAAATTATAGATCTCGCCGTTATAGGTGACCCAGACCGAGCCGTCCTCGTTCGACATGGGCTGCCGGCCCGCTTCGGAAAGGTCGATGATGCTCAGCCTTCGATGGCCGAGCCCGGCTGTCCGGTCCGGCGACACGTAAAGGCCCGCATCGTCCGGGCCCCTGTGGCGAAGGGTGTCCCGCATGCGCAAAACGAGATCTCCATCCACGTTCCCCCGCAGATCGACGATTCCGCAGATTCCGCACATGATGTCCTGCTTTCTCGGTACTGTCAGACGTCCGGCTCCGGGGCCTGGCCGGTCCGAGCATGGGCCGAGGCCGCCCGCGGTCGCCTGGTCTGTTGATTCTCAGCCTGAACCGCCCTGGTCCTTCTGTTCCTGTTTGCCTTCCAGAAGTCGCAAAAGCTCTGCGAGCGACGGGCTCGCCGGGCATCGGTCTGCGTAAGCTTTGAGGAAAGGAAGAGCAATGTGCCTCTTGCCCAAAGTCTTCGCAGCGTGCACGACGTTCAAGAGGGCGTCGCCGTGAAGGGGGTCGAGTTCGAGGGCCTTCACGAAACAGCTCAGGGCGAACTTCACGTCGCCCGCGGCCCAGCAGGCCGCACCCGCGTCGCTCACGAGCGTAGGGTCGGCCGGGAAAAACTCCATCAGGATCTCGAAACATCGAAGGGCTTCGGCTGTTCTGCCGGATGCGGCCAGGTGCTCGCCGAACTTCGTCAGAGACTCGTACAGGCGCGTTACGGAGAGGCGGTCCCAGCCGGTTTTGGACGGAACTTTCCGGCCGGTGATGCGGACGTTTTCGCCTTTCTGAACGTCCAAGATCCCGAACCCCGCGGCCTCCAGAAGGCCCCGAAGGCTCTGCTCCGTGAAAAAGCTCAGGTGGGCCGGCATCCCGGCTCCCTCATCCAGGTCCTCGGGCGTGCTGTCGTCGCGGACATACGGAACTTCGACCACAAAAAGTCCCCCGGTGCGCAGGATCCGGTGGCACTCGCGGATGCAGGCGAAAGGATCCTCCATGTGCTCGAGGGTGTGGATCGTGACCACGCAGTCGAAAAAGCAAGAGGGGAACCCCGCCTCCTGGACTTCGCCGCAGTAGACGTCGATTCCGTACGTCCTGCGGCAATACTCGGCCCCGCCCCTGCTGAGTTCCACCCCCTGGGGTTTCCAGCCCCTTTGCCGGGCGGCTTCCAGGAAGTAGCCCAGGGCAGAACCGATCTCCAGAAGTCGGCCCTTGTCGATGACGGCTTCAATGGCCTCGAGCCATTGATGGTAGGCCCGGATGAAGGTGTCGGCGCACTGGTAATACGGCGTGCCCTGAACCTCGTACGTGTAGGAGGAGAAGGGATCGTAAAAGGCCTTGAGCGATGCATGGTCGGGCCGAGGGTTGAGAAACAGAAACCCGCACGCCGTGCATCGCACGATGGTCCGGCCCCGCGTCTGGCCCCATGTTTCGTAGGACGGCCCCTTGCAGGTCGGGCAGCGGTCCAGGGTGATGTAGCGCACCGATTCGAGCCGGTGGGGATCATAGCTCGCGTCTGCCACTTGCGTGTTCACGCCTGCCTCCATGCGTCTGGTTCGGATGGGGATCGGCTCAGCGTCTCGAGGAGCAACCCTTGTGCCAGCGCCCCGCACAGCGCAGAAAGAGAAAGCGGCAGCCTTTCTTTGCTGTTCCGAGGCCAGGATTCTGTGGAGGCGGAAGCACGGGAAATCCGCAATTCCGCAAGACTAGCCGGGTTGTCCTGCGTTTTCATGGAGGTTCAATCTCCGAGGGCGGCCCATCCGGCTTGCCCGGCGGCCTGTTCGTGCGTGTCAACTCTTTGAGCCTCAGAGCCGCTGCCTTGACGTCTCCTGTCAAGGCACACGAGCAGGTTCTGCCGCGCCTCGGGGTGCGAAGGATGACTCTTGAGAACCTGCTCGAATTTCCTTTTGGCTGAATCCCAGTTACCGAGTCTCGCTTCCAGCACGCCGAGGTTGTTCAGGGCCTCGGCATTCTCCGGTTCTCGGGACAAAGCTTTACGAAAGAAGAACCCAGCCTCGGCAAGAAGACCCATCTCGAAGCAGACTTCTCCGATCTGGACTGCCGCACGGACAGAGAGGTTCTCGCCCCGCAAGCCTGAAAGCGTTTCCTCCCACAGGGGGATCCAGGAGCGGATTTTCCGCAACACCGTGTTGTTCTGGTCGACTTCTTGCGAATCTTCTCGGATCTCCCGCATCAGAGGTTCATGGGAGTGCTTGGGAGAGCGTTTGCTTTCCAGGGCTTTTAGAGGCTTTTCGTACTCAGCCATGATTTCGAACAGTCTCTCTTCCGGAAGGGCCTCAGCGTTCATGTAAACGGACCGGTACTCTCGTCTGAGGGCGAACCAGTCTTCAATATCTTGGATGTTGGAATGCCGGTAAGACGCGAAGATCGCCAGGCGGTTCCAGTCGAAGTCCTCAAGTCGGATGATTCCTTTTTGGACCGCCAGCTCCCACATCGCAGTACCGGGTAGCGGCATGAGGATGTTTACGGGAGCTCCCAGGCCGATTTTTCCTTCCTCGCTGTTGCGCAAAAGGAACTCGTAAGTCGCCCGGACCTCCGCCTCTGTCTCGGATGGGACTCCGACCACGAAAGAGCACACGCAGTGGATGCCGTGTCGGTGCAGAGTATCCAGGGCTTTTTGATTCTGCTCCGCAGTCGTCCTCTTGCCGAGAATTCTGAGAATCCGGTCCGAGGCGGATTCGGCACCGAAGTACACAGAGCGGATATTCATGTTTCGAAGGGTTTCGCAGAAGGCATCGCTGACGAGGTTCGCTCGGACGGCAAAAGAGAAGCTCAGCCGGTCGCGTAGACCGTGGCTTTTCAGCAGTTCGCAGATGCGGACGAACCTTCTGAGATCGAGGACAAACAGATCGTCCTGAATCTGGATATGTTCTGTGCTGGGAAACCGTTGAAGGATTTGAAGGATCTCCTCGACGACGTAGTCGGCGCTGAACAAGCGAGTTGTGGCCCAGAAGGCCGAACTTCCGCAGAACGTGCAGCGGTAGGGGCAGCCTCTGGAGGTGAAGATATAGGGATCTCCACCGAGAGAACGGTCTGGATGGGGGATGAAGTCGAGGTTCTGGATGAGTTCTCTGGGCCCGGTACAAACCAAGGCATCGTTTTTCCAAAATGCGAGGCCCCGGATCGATTGCAGGCGGTCCGGACTCAACAGCGGACCGTTCTGAACAAATTCTTGGACCACCTCAAGGAAAGTCTGTTCCCCTTCGTGGAGTACGCCGAGATCAAAGGCCGGACTCAGGGTGGAAGGAAGGCAGGTCACGTGGTGACCGCCGAGGACCGTCAGGGTTTCCTTGCAGGCTCTTTTTGCCGCGGTGGCGATTTCGACCGCGCGGGCGTAATTTTGGCTGGTGGCGGAGATGGCCAGGATGTCGTACGTGTCAAAATGGTCCGGACTCTCCACAAAGCACATCTCGACGGCGTCTCCGAGATGTTTGACCAGATAGGCTTTCAGATACCCAAAGGCTAGGGGCTTGAACCATTGGACGTCGAATTCGTTTGTTGCATGGACAAAACCGATGCGAACGCGCTGGCCTTTCATGGGTGCCGCTCCTTGGACCGTTCAAGGTAAGAAGAAAGCTTGCTCGTAGTCCTTACAACGAATTGGGAGACGCTTTTCGAGGGCCCGAGCGGCCTCGTGGGACGGGTCGAAAAGCAGGATCCGCTCGACGCTTTTGCGGCTCTCGTCTGGGAGGCCAGCCTGGAGACAAAGGTCCGCGTGGCTGAGCGTCAGCTCGAGATCCGCCGGGTGCAGCGCGAGGTACGCCTCGAGGCTCTTGATGGTTTCGGCCCGCTCGGCGCCGCCTCGGGCCGTGGAGATCATCCCTTTCAAGGCGTGGGCGTTTTCGGGGTTGAGGCTGAGCGCCTGCGAGAAATACCTGAAGGCGACCTCCGGACGGCCCTCCCTGGCATAAATCTCTCCGACGGCCCGGGCGATGCGGTCGTCGTGGCGGCCGCATCCGAGGCGGTAGCCGTTTCGGGCCGGGTCGAAGGATCCAGAGCCGCTCTCCCAGAGACCCACCCGCTCCAGGATCGCCGCGGCCCGGTGCGCGTAGGTGTGCCGGGCTCTGACCTCCTGCATCCCTTCCCGGGCGATGCTGGCGCGCTCCTCCTCGCGGCCAAGATAATGGGCCGCGCGCTCCTCGAGCTCCTCGGGACTCCGGTAGATCGCCAGGTGCCGGCCGTCCTCGAAAAGCTCCTCGAGGCCGCTGCCGGCAGCCTGGTCCGTGAGGAGGAGGCTGCCGGCGGAGAGAGCCTCGAACACGCGCATGTTGAGGTCGTCCCGGACCGAGCAGTTGAACACGATCCGGGAGCGGCTGAAGACAAGGGCCATCTCCTCGAGGAAGCAACGCTCCACGTGGAGGGAAAAACGCCGGGAGAGACGCTGGAGCAATACGTTTCTCCTGCGGTGGGCGGCCGTGATGCTGCCCACGAAGGAGACGTCGTAAACGGGTTCGAGTCCGAAGTTCCGGTGGATCTCAGGATCGCAGGCCAGGGGAAGCCAGTGGACTTGTCGGATCCCGGCCTCCTGGAAAAGGGGTACGTACTTCTTCTGGGCCAGGAAGACCAAATCGAAGGATTTCGCGACTTCCAGGTGACGTTCGAGGTGGAGGTGCGTGTCGATGAGCCAGCAGGCCGTGGGGCAGGGCAAGGACGAGAGTCCATGCAGGGGGTAAGAGACACCGCTCTCCACCCAGAGGAAAAGATCCGGCTTCCATCCGCCTGGCAGGTGTTCCAGGATTTGCCCGACCTCTGCCGTGCAGTATGGGAGATCGTGTCCGTAAAGACGGCCGCGGATCTTTTCGAGATTCCATTTCCTGATGACTTCCTCGTCGATGGTTGGCCCGTAGGTCAGCACGTCGCACAGGCTGCGCAGGCCCCGCTCGAGATAGGCCCCGGTTGTCGGGGGGTTGGCCGTATAGCTCAAAAGAACCCTGGGCCTCTGCCGCGTGGCCGCGGCTCGGGCCGGTGGGGCCGCCGAAAATGCCGCCCGGCCCCTCCCGGGGCCTTCCTCGAGCACTTCGCGCCAGGCGCCGAGAAAGCGGTCGATGGGGAAACGTTCAAGCACGGTCTCACGGGCCTTCCTGCCGATCGCGATCGCTCTTTCGCGGTCCTGGAGAAGCTCGAGGATTCGTTCTCTGAGGACCCCTTCGTCCGCCGACACGAACCCGTTTACGCCGTCCTCAAGGGGCGAGGAAGGGTTGGCGATCGAAACCACGGGCATGCCCGTGGCCATGGCCTCGAGCATGGCAAGGTTGTAGCCGTCCTCGTAAGGCGGCAGGGTCGTGTTGAGAAAGACCCGGTGATGGACGAGCAGGGAGCGCAGTTCGTCCCAGCTTGCGGGCAGGACAGACTCCGGAAGCGAGGAATTCAGGCCCGCCACCGTGGAAGGGATGCCTTCGAGGATTCTCTCCTGGACCGACCAGCCCAGCATGAGGTCCCGTTCCTTCAAGCCGTTTCCGATCCGGAGCACCCGCGGCTCGTCTCCGGCGTACCCCGAATAGTCGCCGGGATCGATTCCCGGTAGGATGACGCGGCCTTCGAAGCCCCAGTCGAGCTTCTTTGCAGGAGACACGAAGAGGAGCCGGAGATCAGGTTGATAACCCATGAGGCGCTGAGCCTGTCGGAGATACGCCTTTCGGTCCACGGGCGTGCGGCTCAGGGCGATCTCGGTCGTGAGCTTGTTGTGAAAGACCAGAATGATTGGCACGCCGCAGTCACGGACAGCCAGAAGGTCTTCGAAGTTGTGGGCGATCACCCGGTCGTAGAAGCCTGCCCGCAGCCTTTCCAGGGCCGCGTGAAGATGAACGAGCCGCACGTTTTCGGGTACGGGCCGGAAGGCTTCGATCCATCCGTAGAGTCCCGCCTTGCGCTTCTGGACTACGTCGAAGGCGTATCCGGTTTTGCTGAGCAGGTGAAGGTAGGCTTCGTGCCAGTTGAACGTGAGGACGCGCAGGTGCTTCGGCATGCATCCCTCCTGAGAAGGAGAAGGGCGACGGCGGCGGTCGGTGCGGCGGGCTTGTGCAGAAAACCGCATGCCCGGGCCGCATCCGGCGCGTGCTCCTGGAGAGGTCAGCAATCCTTATGCCAGGTCAGACGCGGAAGGAGAGCCGCTCGCGGGAGCGTCCCCTGGAGGGCTGGTCCGATCGGAGGAGCTTCCGGAGCGTTTGGATTTTGTGGAGTTTTTCCTGAATTTCCCCTTGCCGGGAACCGAGGAGCCAGCGCATTTCCCGGTCCAGGGCGAGCAATTGAGAGACGGTGCTCTTTTCGTCTTCGCTGAGACCGTCAGAAATCTGGAGGCCTCCAAGGAGTTCTTGACGCTCTCGCTGGAGTCTTTCGACGCCGGCGAGGTCCCCGCTCCGCAGCAGCTCGCGCTGCCTGGCCGCGGTCTTGAGAATTTCCTGAAGGCGTTGCGCGCGGTTCATGAGGGGAAAACCCTCTTTCGGCAGACGAGGATCGAAACCGGGTTTCTCAGCCGTTCGCCGCCAGCTGAGCGGCGGTTCCCCGCTTCGAGAGCTCCACCCAACCTTGTTTGAGTTCTTGGAGGACTTTCAGCGCTCCGTCCAGGTGGGCGGCCTCGTTGCGGAGGTTCGCCTTGAGAAAAGCGTCCAGAACGTACCGGTACAGGGCCGCAAGTCTCTCGGCGATCTCGCCGCCCTTTTCCATGTCCAGCACGTTCAGCAGCTCCGAGACGATGCTCGTGGCCTTGCCCAGGTGCACACCCTTGGCGGCCAGATTGCCTTTGAGGAGTTCCTCCCGGGCCCTTGTCACGTGGGCGATGCATCCTTCATAGCACAAGACGACGAGGTGAAGCCTGTCGACGGTGTTCACGGTGGCTGCGCGGTAGCCCTTGACTGCCTGAAGCTGCATCCCTTTCCTCCCATGAAGCTAGGATAAACTCTGAAAGTACCGGTCCTGCGATTGGAAAGAAGCCAGAAGGCTCTCGAGAGAGGCGAACTGGGCCTGGAGCCTCGCTTCGTAACGGTCGAGATATGCCTCTTGGTCTTGGATCTTTGAGTCCAGGGAGCGGATCTGGCTCTGGAGTCCATCGGTCCGCACGCTGATCTCGCCGTCGCCGGTGCGGGTCGCGCCGTAGGCGAGCTGGTAGAACTGCTCGGCCACGCCCGAAGAAGAGTCGCCCTTGAGAAAAAGATCCATGACGCCGTCGAAGTTCTCTTCTAGGGCGTCCTGTAGTGTAGCCGTGTCAAGTTGGAGCGTTCCGTCCTTTTGGGTGGAGACGCCGAGCTGAGCCAGGCTCCTCATGTCCTCTGGGAGGCCCTCCACTCGGCTCGAGACGATCTGGCCCAGCCTGCGCAAGAGGCTCCGGACCGTGCTCTCTCCCCAGAGGGGGTCCCCTTTGTGGTTCTTGGTGTCGTAGTTGCTTCGGGCGTTCACGAAGTTCACGACGTCATTGTAAGCGTCGATGAGGTCCTCGATTTTGGACCGGACGGTCTCCAAGTCCCGGTCCACAGTGACCGTTACCGTTTCGGTCGGGTCGGCCTTTTGCAAGAAAAGCGTGACCCCGGGGATGAGGTCGGTCACCGTGTTGCTCGACCGGTACACAGAGAGCGTTCCGATCTCGATCCGGGCGTCCTGGGGCTTTTGAATATGTAGATCGGAAGAAAGAGCGGTGTCGTTCACCGGAAACCCGAGGTTCGTGTCGTCCCGGGTCACGATGATTTTCTGGTCGGCGCCGGTTTCCTCGGTTGAAAGAATGAGCCGGTAAGGTGTCTCGCCGGTGCCCTCGTCGAGAATTGAGGCGGTCACGCCCGCGTCCAGGGAGTTGATGGCGTTCTTGAACTCTTCCAGGGTCATGTCCGCGTCCACGTCCACGGTATACTCGGTGCCGCTTTCGCCCACTTTGAACGTGAACTGGCCGGTTCCGGAGGCGACCGCAGCCGAGGTGCCGGTCAGGCCGGCCCCGGAGATGAGCCGGTGAACCAGAGCGAGCTGCGAGACGACAAGGGACATGGAGCCGGTCGAGGCCGAGGAACCCGGCGTGGCCGTCAAGATCGTCTCGTCGCTCACTGTGGTGGTCTTGTCTTGGAACCCCGAAGAAAACCTGAGCTTGTCGGCCGCGCTTTCCAAAGCCTCGATCTTGCTCGCAAGGTCGTTGTAAGCCGCTTGTTTCTGTTCTGCGGCGGACTTTTTGCTTTCAAGCTTCTGCAGGGGAATGCGTTCGATCTGGAGAAGCTGCTGGATCAGGCTGTCCGTGTCGATGCCGGAAGTCAGACCGGAAATGGTGAACGTCGACATGGTGTTCTCCTGATGTCGGGCTCCAGTTATCAGGCCCTAACCCGATCTGCCTCCATCAAAAACCTGCAAAGCGCCTTTTCTTTGTTTCAGTTCTAAAGCCCGCAGGCCGGACGGGCGGCCGGGGAAAATCCCGCCGCCCGCCGGCCAAGCGGGGACCCGTCAGCCGAGAAGCGTCAGGGCCTGCTGGGGCAGAACGTTGGCCTGGGCCAGGACGGCAGTACCGGCCTGCACCAGGATCTGGTTCCGGACATAGGCTGCGGTCTCCGCGGCGAAGTCCGCGTCTTCGATCCGGGAGTTGGCTGCCGTGTAGTTCTCGGCCGCGGTCTGAAGGTTTGCGATCGTGTACTCCAGCCGGTTCTGGAGAGCGCCGATCGAGCCTCGCCTGCTGGAAATGATTGTAATGGCGCTCGCGTCCAGGACGGACAGAGCCGACTGGGCTAACGCCGCCGTGCTGATGCTGTCAGCGCCGGTCGTGTTCAGGCCGAGAGCCGCCGCGTCCGTGTCGTTCACGGTCAGGGTCAGCCGGTCGTTGGCCGTGTTCTTGAAGCCGATCTGGAAGTCGACGCCCGCGGACAGTGTCCCGTCCAGAAGCTTGCTTCCTGCGAACTCGGTCACGTCCGAAATCCGGTTGATTTCGCTCTTGAGAGCCACGTACTCGTCGTTGAGGTACCCTCGTTCGGTGTCACCCAGGCTCTCGTTGGCCGCCTCTTCCGCAAGCTCGCGCATCCTCAAGAGGATGTTGCTCATCTCGGCCAGGCCGCCTTCGGCGGTCTGCAGCATGCTCACCGCGTCGTTGGCGTTTCGCACAGCCTGGTTGATGCTTCGCGTCTGGGCCTTCAAGGTCGTCGAGATCGCCAGGCCTGCGGCGTCGTCAGCCGCATGGTTGATCCTGAGGCCGCTCGAGAGTCTCTCGACCGACTTTGCCAGAGCCGCCGTGCTCTTGCTCAGGTTCCGCTGGGCGTTGAGAGACACGATGTTCGTGTTGATGGTCATTCCCATGACTGAATCCTCCTTGACGAATTCCTTTGTGCGTCCTTGCCAAAAAACCTCGAAATTTCCGGAAGCGGTTCCAGGATCTCGGGCTCACCTCCTTTCTTTCTGATTTGCGCCTCTTCTAGAGAGACGCGCCACTCCCGCTACAATAGGTAATCGGCTGAAAGCGTCAAAACTTTAACGGTCGGCTCGTCAGGATTTCTGCAAAGGCAGGGAAACCGTGGCGCCAGGCGCGTCGGTGACCGCCTGGATGCCCTTGCGGGAGCCTGGATCCAGAAGGAGGGGGGCATGCACGTTGACGTGGAGCTTCCCCTCTGCCCGGTCCACATAGAGCAGGGTCAGGATTTTGAGCTTTCGGAAATCCTTGCCCGCTTCCGGCTCCAAGGGAGCCGGGCCTTCGGGCAGCCGGATTTCCACGGAAGGCAGGAAGACTTTGGGGTCGCACACGAGGAACGCCACCGACGGATCTTCCAGGGCCTGGAGCCACTGGAGGGATGCGCCCTTTCGGCTGTCGAGAAGCACGTAGCGCTTGAGATGCTCGAAGCCCACAAGGCCCTGGGGAAAGGTCCAGACTTCGTCCTCGGCCACGGCCACGGTGCCGAAGCGGGTCGTCGCGACTTCCATCATAGCTTGTCGAGGTCCTTTTCCTGCACCGAGGACGCCAGGATGTTGAGCCGCCGGATCCGGTCGTACACTTCGTCCCGATGGACGCTCTTTGTCTGCGGCGCCCGGATGCCGATCTTCACCTGGCCGTCCCGAAGTTCGAGAATCTGAACGTGCACGTCGTCGCCGATCCAGATTCCTTGCCCCGACTTCCTTGTCAGAACCAGCATGCGCCTTCCCTGGCTTTCGCTGTCTAATGGTTGTCTCTGCTAGTGTCCGAGCATCGTATCGAAGATCGACTGCGCAGCCAAGATCGTGGCCTGGAGAGCCGACTGGTATTTCGTGAGTCGGCTGGAGGCCTCGATGATGTCTAGATCCTCGGCCGAAGATACGAAATTCTCCAGGTACGAGAGATTGTCTTCCAGACGGCTGTAAGTCTGGTCCAGGCGGTTCATGCGGGCCCCGATCTCGGCTTGGGCACGGCTCACCTGCAGGATCGAACGGTCGAGATCGTCGAGGAGGCCCGCGATCCGGTCGCTGTCCGCGCTTTCGAGACCCTGCCGAAGTTCGTCGAGCACGGCCAGAATGTCCGCGTCGCCCTGGAAAACCGAGCTCCCCAGAAGGCCAATGGTCATGCGCTCGCCGGGCGCCACGTCGATCGCGAAGGCTCCGTTGTCTCCTTGATAGACGCCGTCCTGGGAAAAGGCCGCGGTCTCGCTTCTGTAGCCGGAGAACAGATACCGGCTTCCGGTCTCCTTGCCGCCTGTCCACTGGGCATTGGCCAGGGAGAGGACTTCCTCCCGGATGCTTCCGACTTCGCTGGCCAGGCCGGAAAGACTTTGGGCGTCCAGGGTGCCGTTTGCGCCCTGCACCGCAAGCTCCCGGGCTCGCGCGAGCAGGTTGGCCACGCTGCTTACCGAGGTCTCGGCCTCGGCCAGGTACTCCTGGGCAAAGGAGATGTTCCTCTGGTACTGCTCGACGGCCCGCTTCGTGCCCTTGCAGGTTTCGATCCTGCGGAAAACGGCCGGATCGTCGCCGGGCCTCTGGATTTTTTTCTGGGTTGCGAGAGCCTCCTGGGCTTCGTAAACGCGCTCCAGGTTCTGGAACAGGCCCCGAGTGGCGGACCCGTAAAGCATGGGCGTGGAGATGCGGATTCCCATGGCGTCCTCCGGACCGGGCCTAGACGAGATCCAGAAGCTCGGCCATCACATCGTTGACGACCGTGAGGTAACTGGCCGCGGCCTGATAGGCATGCTGAAACTTCATGAGAGAAATCTCCTCCTCCTCCAGGGACACCCCTGAGACCTGGTCCCGGTAGTTCTGAAGCGAGGTCGCCAGGACTTCTTTCGCGTCGGCCATGCGTGCCGCTTCCTGAGAGTCGCTGCCGGCCTTCTGCAGCAGGCTCTGGTAATAGCCCGAAAGGGTCGTGGCGCCGCCCTCCAGGAGCCCGGTGTCCCGCAGGGCCGCCAGGGCCAGAGCGTTGCGGTTGTCGCCCGGCGCCGGAAGGAGCGTGTCCGGGTCGAGTTCCTGGGCGGCCGCGATCTGGTTCGGATCCGTGATGGCGACCGCAAGGGTGAGGGCTGCGTGGCTGCTTTCGAAGCTGAAAAAGGGCGTTCCGGTCGAACCGTCGAGCCCGTATCCGGCTTGATGGGCCTGGTTGACGGCGTCGGCCAGGGTCGAGGCCAGAAGGTCGAGGTCCTCGCTGTAGGCCGCGATGCGGCTTCTGGTCTCCAAAACGGCCTTGACTTTGCCTGATCCTATCCGGTCCGTGATGTCCCTGCCCTGAACGAGAAGCCGATAGTAACCGTTGTCCTGCGGGTCCGCCTCGAGTTCGAGCGTTCGGGCCGTTGTTCCCTCCACCAAGGGCTGGGAGCCCGACGCGAGCACGTTTACCGTGATGCCGTCCTGCTCGACGACCGTGATGTCCAGGTACCCGGACAGCTCCTTGAGCAGGGCGTCCCGCTGGTCGAGCAGGTCGTTCGGAGGCGAGCCGGGTCCGGTCTGGCGGGAAAGCTCCCGGTTGATCTCTGCGATCTGACTCGTCAGGTTGTTGATCTCTTTCTGGTATCCCTCGAGCAGGGAGTTGGAGTAACGCATTTCGTCCTGCAGGGAGCGGGCGACCAGGTGAAAGCTGGAGGCGAGCTGCTCGCCCTTGGAAAGCACGACCTGCCGTTCCGCAGGCCCTGAGGGATTTCCGGCCAGATCCTGCCAGGCATTGAAGAACTCGTCCAGCACCTGTCCCAGGTGGTTCTCGTCCGAGGGATACAGGATGGATTGCACGCGCAGGTACGTCTGCTCGCGGAGCTGGTAGTCGCTGACGCCAGAGTTGGATGCGTAAAGCTGAAAGCCCAGAAAGGCGTCATGGATCCGCTGAACGCCCTGGATGTCCACTCCGGTTCCGTACGGGATGCCTCCGAGGTTGACGACAACGGCGGACGAGAGCTGGACCCGCTGGCGGCTGTAAGCGGGGTTGTTGACGTTGGCGATGTTGTTGCCCGTCACTTCGAGGCCGAACTGGGCGGCCATCAAGGCGGATCGTCCGATATCCAGCAGATGGGCCACGCTCATGGGGCCGTGATCCTCCCACGTCTGTCGTACAGACAGGAACCGGGCCTGAGGCCCCTCAGAAAGGTCAAAAGCCGGCCGACCATTCGGGCCTGTTCGTCGAGAGCGAGCCGGAGCGTTTCGCTCCGCTCCCGGATTTCGCGAAGGAGCAAGTTCCGCCGCTTTAGGAGCTCTTGTGCGGGTGGCTTTGTAGGCAACCCGGTTTCTCCGCCGGAGTCCGAGCCGGTCTGTCTCCTTGCGCTCAGGTCACGCAGGATGGAGGCGATCCGGGCCTTTTCGGCCGCCGCCCGCAGGAGCCCTTCACTGTCGAACCGTTCGAGCGACAGTTTCTCGGCATCGAGGAGCTCCCTCAGCCGGGTGAGTTGTTCCACTTCCTGTTCGAGAATCGACGGGCCTGAGGTCGTGCCCAAGGCTCACTCTCCCCCGAAATCTCCGAGCACGTCTTCGAGCATCCGGGCGGCCACAGCCGCGCTGTCCGGCCGGTAGGTCCCTTTCTGGATCTGCTTGCGGATCTCTTCGAGCCTGCAAGCCCGGTCGTCGGATTGAGCCTGCGCGGCTTTCTCGGCCTCGAGCAGCTGCCGGGACTCGGCCGACAAACTCACGCGGTCCTGCCCGCGGGCGGATCCGGCCGCCGGCAGGTTCTTGTCCTTTCTCCTCGGGCCGTCCGGGCTCCGTGGTTCTTCGACTCCGCCTTTGGGGATTCCGTAGATCTTCATGGCCCTTCTCCCGCGGTTTCTGGAGAGGCAGACTGCGGGCCTTTGCGGGAACGCAGCCCTCCACTCAAGATATCGGCGGGATCCGCAAGAACTTTAGGTTCCATCGAGCGAAGCAGTTGTTCCTTCAAGCCCAGTCCGCCCGCCCGGGCCACGGCTTCTGCCACGGCCTGGTCGAACCAGCTTTGATAGACCTCCCTGCCGAATCCGGCTCCCTCGGTCGACTCCTCGGTGAGAGCCTCCCTGAGACCGCGGACCATCTGGGCCACGAACAGGGCCTCGAAGGACTCGGCGACCCGCTCGACGTTTTTCGGATCTCGGGAAGAACTCCCCCGTAATCCCAGGGATAGGGGTAGGGGGGGTGGTTCGTCGATTCTCGTCTCCCAATCCATGGGATTCCCCTTGCTCTACATGATGACGAGGTCTGCCTTGAGAGCGCCCGCGTTCTTCATGGCCTGCAGGATCACGATGAGGTCCCTGGGGGTGACTCCGACCGCGTTGAGCGCCCGGACGACCTCTCCGAGGGTCACGCCGGCCGGCAGCATCATGAGTCGGGCCTCCTTGTCCTGCACGGTCACGGTCTTGTCCTTGACGATGGCGGTCTGGCCCGAGCCAAAGGGCGCCGGCTGGGAGACTTGGGTTTGTTCCTGAATGACGACGCTCAGCCCGCCGTGGGAGACGGCCACCGTCGAGATCCGCACGTTCTCGCCCATGACCACGGTGCCGGTGCGCTCGTTGATGACGACCCGGGCGACTCCGTCGACCGGGACTTCGACCGCTTCGAGCCTGGCCACGTATTCAACGGTCCGGCCCCGGTACTCGTCCGGGATTTCCACGCGCACCGTCCTGGAGTCAGCGGCCATGGCCGCGGCCCATCCGATCTCGCGGTTTATGGCCCGGGCGAGATTCTCGGCCGTCGTGAAATCCGGCTCCTGGAGCACGAACTCCAGGCGGTCCTGAAGGGCCAGCGAGGGCGGCGGCTCTTTTTCCACAAGGGCGCCGGCCGGGATGGTTCCAACGGTGGGGTGGTTCATCTGAGCCTGGGCGCCTCCGGCCCCGGCCGAGAAGCCGCCGATGGAAACCGGCCCCTGGGCGAGGGCGTAGACTTCTCCGTCGACTCCCTGAAGCTGGGTGAGCAGAAGGGTGCCTCCCTGAAGACTTTTGGCGTCTCCGATGGAGGAGACGAGCGCGTCCAGGCGCATGCCGGGCCTGGCAAAAGCCGGCAGCTCGGCCGTGACCATGACGGCCGCCACGTTTTTCACCTTGACCTGGTTCGGATCCACGGTGATGCCCATTTTGGTGAGCATGTTGGTCAGGCTCTGGATGGTGAACTCGGTTCCCTGCTTGTCTCCTGAACCGTTGAGGCCCATGACGAGCCCGTAGCCGAAAAGCTGGTTCGGCCGAACACCTGTCAGTTTCGCGATGTCCTTGACGCGCGAGGCCTGGGCGGGCACGCACCAGAAGACCGCGAGGGAAAGAAAGAAAAAACAGAGGATCCCGGGCCGGCCCTTCCATCCGCCGGCGGCCCGGAGAGAAGTCTTATTCTTCGGTCCGTTTTCGCCACAAACGGAATTCATGCGAAGCTCCTCTGAACCGGCGTGTCCTTTTGTTGGCTACAAGGGCCAGATCCAGTCCATGATCCGGCTGAACCAGCCGGGCCCTTGGACGTCGCCCAGCACGCCCCGGCCCGTGTACTTGATCCGGGCGTCGGCGATCTGGGTGGAGACCACGCTGTTGGCCGGGGAAATGTCCTCGGGCCGGATAATGCCCTCCAGGAAAACCGTCTGCTTTTCCCGGTTCACCTTGACTTCCCGCTGGCCGCGGATCCTCAGATTGCCGCTGGGGAGGACTTCCACCACCGTGGCTGTTACGGTCAGGACGAGTTCGTTCTTGCGGGTGGTCTTGCCCGATCCCTTGAAATCTCGCGCGTAATCCCCCTTGAGACTCGGCGAGAAGGGCTGGCCCGAACCCAGGAAGTTCGTCATGCCCAGGTTCTGGGGCAGCCCGAAGATATCGTCCAGCGAGGCGTCCATGTTGGACGTCCTGCCGGTCTCGGTGCTGGCTTCCTGGGCCGCCGAGGCTTTTTCGACGATGTTCACGGTCACGATGTCGCCCACGTTGCGGGCCTTACGGTCGAAAAAGTGGCTGGCCGCACCCTGCCTCCAGATCGAGCCGCCGGGATCGACCTGGGCCTGCAAAGCCTGGGCTCCCTCAGCTTCGGAGGTGGCGGTGGCTCCGGTGTGGGCGCACCCTGCGGCGAGAACCCACGCGGAGGCCGCCAGTGCGATCGCTTTTCCGAAGGCGTAGAGAGAGAGCTTAGGTCGAAAGACGCGCCTCCGGCCGCTTTTTCTTTCTGTCCATGTTCTCGCGTTCATTTTGTCTTTCTCTTCTTCTGTTTCGGCCTTTCCTCTTTTCCTTTGGCCCTAGAAGGACACGGTCACCGTGTTTCGGTCCACGATGGTCGCGTAGACCTCGTTGCCCGTGGCCACGTTGAGCACCCGGACCCTGTCTCCTTCTTTTCCGGCCTCCAGGAGCCTGCCGGGCGCCTCGATGCGGAGCCCTTCCTTTTGGGCCACGATGATCACCGGGTCTCCTGAGCCAGGATTGCGGCCCTCGCGGATATGCATGTGCTTAAGACAGGCATTTTGCGAAACGGGCCTGTAGATTTCCTTGCCCACCACTTCTTCCAGCTCGCTGTACTCGCCGTCGCGGCCCGCTCCTTCCCGCACTTCCGTGCGGACGTCCCCGGAGGCGATTCTGTGGCCGATGGGCAGGTTCCGGCAGGCCACGACCACGGTGCGGACGAATTTGAGCTGTGCGATCACCCAGATGGAGTCGGTCTTGCCCGGCCCGGTCTCTGCGCGGACGCAAAGGGTGGTCCTCGGCCCCCAATCCTCGGAAGGGTCCTTGTCCACCGCCACGATCCTGCCCGGCATGGGCAGCGAGACTCCCCGGGCAGCCTGCCAGCCCACGAGTTGTGTCCCGGCCGGCCCGTGCTCCCGGACGTATCCGGCCAGAGCCCTTCGAAGATCCTGTTCGGTGATCTGTTGCGCGCCCGCCCAGCATGGAACCGGGGCTGCGAGCGCGGCGAACAGGGCGAACCAAGCGGCCCTCATCATTCTTACTACCTCCTCAGGCTCGCTGTGGTCTGCAGCATCTCGTCCGCGGTCTGCACGGCCTTGGAGTTGAGTTCGTACGCCCGCTGGGTGATGATCATGCGGACCATTTCCTCCACGACGTTCACGTTGGACATTTCCACGAACCCCTGGGAGAGCCTCCCCATGCCCTCCTCGCCGGGCACGCCGGAGATCTCCTCCCCGGACGCTTCTGTCGCCACCAGAAGGTTCTGGCCGATGGGCCTCAGGCCTGCCGGGTTGACGAAGCTCGCCAGCTCGATCGATCCCACTTCCGTGGGAACGTCCGAGTTGCCCTGCACGACGGAGACGATTCCGTCTGCGCTCACCATGATCTCCCGGGTGTCTTCCGGGATCGAGATGGATGGCTCCAGGGGATACCCGTTGGCGTTCACGATCCTGCCCTCGCTGTCGAGCTTGAAGGCGCCGCAACGGGTGTAAGCCACTTCGCCGTCCGGCATGAGGATCTTGAAGAATCCCTTGCCTTCAATGGCCAGATCCAGGCTGTTGCCCGTCTGCTCGAGATTCCCCTGAGAGAAAATCTTTTCGGTGGCAATGGGTCGCACGCCCAGTCCGACTTGCAGGCCGGTCGGCACCTGGGTCTCGGGAGACGACGCGGCGCCGGCGATCCGCTCCTGCTGGTAAAGAAGCTCGTCAAAATCGGCCCGGCTTTTCTTGAATCCCACGGTGTTCACGTTGGCCATGTTGTTGGCGATCACGTCCAGGTTGAGCTGCTGGCTGCTCAAGCCCGATGCGGCGATCCAAAAGGTTCGAATCATGTTGAAGACCTCCTTTTCATTTTCTCGGGCCGCGGCGGGCGGCAGCGCGGGGCCCGAGGCCATGCGGTCACGTTCGGTTCATTTCCTGGATGACTTTTTCCTCCAGGTCGTCGAACCCGTTGATGAGCCTCATGTAGGATTGGTAGGCCCTGAGCCGCTCCAGGAGCCGTACCATCTCTTCGAAGGGTTTTCCGGTGGATCCTTCCAGGTACCCTTGGGCCACCTGGGTCTTTCCCTCGGCGATCGGGTTGCCCTGCTCGTCCACGATTTCGAGGCGGCCCACGGTCTGGCCTGCGGCCCGGATTTCGCCGTTCGGCAGGACGAGGAGATTCTCGGTCCCCTCCAGCCTGATTTCGCCTCCTCCGGCTTTTTCTACCGGCAGGCCCGTGCGCGAGACGAGCCTGCCCGAAGGATCCAGATGGAAATGTCCGTCCCGGGTGAGCTGGGTTCCGGCCGAAGTTCGCAGCACGAAGTGGCCCGGGCCCTGGATTGCCAGATCCAGGGACTCTCCGGTTCTTTCGAGTTCTCCCTGGCTCCGGTCTTTCACTTGGCCGCCCAAGGCCGCAAAGGCCAGCGGGTCCGGCGGCCGGGCCCTGCCGTTCTGAAAGGGGAACGGCACGGACTCGACTTGGTTCAAGAGGCGCTTGAAGCCCGGGGTGGAGCTGTTGGCCAGGTTGTGGGTGATCGACTCCGTGTCCCGCTGGACCGCGATGGCGCCCGAGGCCGCGATGTAGGCACCGACGTCCATTTCGTTCTCTCCTGTTTTCGTCCGAGTCGCCGGGTTCCCCTTCTTTGCCCTCAGCAAGGGGCGTACCAGGAGGACCTTTGCAGAATTCCTCGCTCTTTCAGCCGATTGCCTCCAACCGGGCCGCACCTCGAACCCGGCATTTTTTTCCTACCCAGCAAGGGATGCCCGGTGGCGGAGCCGAAGGAGGAACACGTAGATTTCGGCCACGACTTGATAGAGCTCCTCCGGGATCTCTTGATACAGGTCCAGTTGCATCAGGGCCTCGACCAGGACCGGATCCTCCCGGGTGGGAATTCCCCTGGCCCTGGCTTCCTCAATGATCCGGCGGGCCAGCCGGCCGCTTCCCTTGGCCACGACCCGCGGTGCCCGGTGCTTGCGCCGGTCGTACTGGAGAGCGACCGCAGCTTCCCGCTTGTTCCGCATCGAGGGCCTTTCCCGCCCTTGGCCCGGGTCAGGCATACGCTTCCAGGAGCCTGGCGTTACCCATTCTCGCTTTCAAGTGTCCGGGAAGAGTCCTGGAGACGGTCACGGCCGCCTGCCGGATCCCGCGGGCCTTCAGGGCCTCCCGGAGGTCCTCGATCTCTCGCGCCAGCAACTCGTGGGTCCGCGGTCCTGCGCAGAAATGGATCTCGGCGCGGTCCGCGGCCCAGAGCACGGTGACCAGCACGTCTTCGGAGTCGGCGAAGGGGACGCGCAGAGCCAGGAAGAAGCTCTGCCCGCGCCTCTCTTGCAGTCTCTGGACGAATCCTTCGACGATCCGGTCGCCCCCGAAGGGCATCCAGAAAGAGACCGGCCCATCGGGGCCTCCCTCCAGGGCCCAAAGCTGTCTGAACTCGACGTTTTGGAGGAGCTTTGCCACCGGGCTCTGTGGCGGCGCGCCGCCGGACCGTTCGAATTGCGCAAGCAGGAGTCCTTTCAGATCTTCCCGGAAAGCCAAGCTCCCGCCGGTACGGATCATCTCCTTGAGTTTGGCCTCGTAGAAAAGCCCGCAGTTGGCCAGGGCCCGCTGGACAGCCTCAGGAGTGGAAAGGTCCTGGAACAGACCGCTCGCAGCGGCCAGCCGGGGCGCAAGGGCCCGGAGCAGAACGGCCAAGGGCTCCTGTTGGATCCGTCCCTGGGCCAGGAGCTCACCCAGCCGATCCCCTGACAAGGGCCTGGCCACGAGAACGAGCGCCCCCTGGCGGACCACCGCCTCGGCGAAGTACCGGGCTCCGGGTTCCAGCGGGATCCGGCTCTGGACCTCCAGGCGCTGCTGGCGGAGGGCGATGAGGTACCGTCCCTCGCCCAGGGCCTCCAGAACCCGGAAGGACACGGTCTCGCCGTCGGTCAACAGCCGCGCCCACGAAGGGACTCCCTGCTGCCAGGACAAGACCAGGAGAGCCGGCGTGCCGGTTGTTGCGTTCATGGGTCACCTAACGGCCGGGCTCGAGCCTTGGCCGCCCCTTGTACCTTAAGAGAGAGCGCAGTGGAGCTTGTCGGCCTTGCCGGTCCTTTCGATCTCGTTCAGGGCCAGGAGCATCTCGATTTCAGAAGTCGCTGTTTCGAGTTTGCGTGAGATTTCCTCCACCGAGAGCCCCTTGCGCCTGAGCTTGCGGGCCTGCCGGGCGATCTTCTCCACGTCGCTTCGTCCGGCTGCGTGCTCGGCCTCCAGGGCTTCTCGCTTGCCTCGGCCCAGAAGTTCCGTCTCCGGATCGCTTCCGGCCGAAAGGGACGCCCCGCTTCGAAGCAGGTACGACCGAAACCTGCGCGAGGCGAGGTGAACCGCCAAGAAGACGAGCAGAGCCGAACAGAACACGTCCAGCCCGACGAGCACGTACGGATGATGGATGAGGTCGAGGTCCATCCTACGGTTCTCCTTCTGTGTGCGTTCGCGATCGTCGTTCGAGGGAGCCTGCGCCGGACTCCCATAGGCCCGATTGCGCCGACGCGGGCGATGCGGGGCCGATCCGGACACCCGATTCCGGCCCCAGCCTTTGCTGCTCACACGCGGGTGTCCACCCGCTCGCCCCGCCCTTTTTTCTCTTCAGCGGGCTTTTCCTTCTCCTGGCCCGACCGGTCGCGCCTGGCCGGGTCGTTTCGCTTGCCCACCCCCTGGATGCGGTCCGTCCGCTCCAGGGGATAGAGGATGTCCCGGATTCGGTCGATTGTGTCCACCATGGGCCTCCCTCCTTGCGGGGCGGCCGCAGGGTCTCAGCCGGGTCAGGGCGCATTCCCCTGCCCATCCGGCGCGCGGGCGCTGGCCGTCCCGCTGTCTTCCAAGGGATAAAACACCGGCGCGGACCTCTCCGGGATCGCGTCCACGGGTCCGGGCACCGGCTTGACGTCGAACTCGGCTTCTTTCTGTTCCTTGACCACGATGCTCACTCTCCGGTTGAGAGGCGAATACGGATCTTCCTTGATGAGCGGGTCCGTCGCAGCATAGCCGACCACCTTCATGATCTTGTCCTGGGACACGCCGTTCGCGATGAGAACCTTTCGGACCACGTTGGCCCGGTCCACCGAGAGTTCCCAGTTCGTGTAGGCCTCCATCCGGTAAGGATGGGCGTCCGTGTGCCCCTCGATCCAGATCGGGTACGGAAGCTTGGCGATTTGCCGGGCGATGATTTCGAGCAGCTTCTGCCCGTGCTCGAGGAGACGCGCCTCGCCCAGCCCGAACATGGCCTTGCCCGAGCGCTCGACGATCTCGATCCGCACGCCCCCGGGCGTGGTGGTTATAAACACCTGGTCCATGGCCTCCGAGAGCTTGCTCTCCAGCTCTTGCTTGATGTCTTCGGCCAGTCTCTTTTCCCAGGCCGTGCCGCCCTGAACGCCCCCGGCATCGGGCTGGAGCAGGATGGCTTCACCGGGCATCTGGGAGAGTTTGCCGCCCCCGATCCCGTAATCTCCGCGGATCAGACTGAAGCTGCGGAAATACTCGGCCACGGCCTTGCGGGTCTCGGCGGACATCATGGCCACGAGCCATAGAACCATAAACAGAGCCATCATGGCCGTCACGAAATCCGCGTAAGCGACCTTCCAGGCGCCGCCGTGGTGGCCTCCGTGGTTCTTTTTGATCTTCTTGACGATGATCTCTTCCGGGTGCATCAGCGTTTCTTGAGCGCCTCCTCGACTTCGGTGAAATTCGGTTTCACGTCTTCAAGCATCACCCGCCGGCCGAACTCCACGGCCACCCGGGGCGGGATGTCCTTGGCAAAGGCCAGGATCGTGGCCTTGATGGCTTCGAGGACCTTCCGGTCCGAGCGATGCCGGTGCTCCAGGTTGCGGGCGATGGGCCCGACGACCCCGTAGCACATGAGGATGCCGGTGAAGGTCCCCACAAGGGCCGCGGCCACGCTGTGTCCGATCACTTCCGGGGACTCGCTCATCTTGCCCATGGTGATGATGACGCCGAGAACCGCGGCCACGATCCCCAGGCCCGGAAACGCGTCGGCCAGGGCCGTGATCGTGCCCGGCACCCTGCCTTCGTCCTCCTCGTGGGTTTCGATCTCCACGGTCATGAGCTCGTCCAGATCGTGGGGCCGGATGGAGGCGCCCATGAGCATGAGGCGCAGGGTGTCGCACAGCATGGAAACAGCCGCGTGGTTGGCCAGAAAGCCTGGATACTTCTTGAACAGCTCGCTCTTTTCCGGTTCTTCCACGTCCCGTTCGATGGCGAGCGCTCCGTCGCGCTTGATCTTGGTGAGGACCTCGTACAAGAGGGCCATGATTTCGAGCGAGCTTTCCTTGTTGTGGTTGGAGCCCTTGAAGACCTCGCCAAGGGAGGCGAGGATTTTCTTGAGGAGCTTCGGAGGGGCCATGACCATGAGGGACCCGGCTCCGGCGCCCAGAATGATGAGGAACTCCGAGGGCTGGAACAGCACGTGGAGGTTCCCCTCGTGCATCGTGTAGCCGCCCAGGATGGAGGCGAAGACCACGAGAATTCCGATAAGGGTCATCATGTTTCCAGGTCCTCTTTCTGGAGCCTTGCCTTTAGGCGCAGCAGCGCCTGGGTGTGGAGCTGGCAGACTCGCGATTCACCGACTCCCAGCAGGGCGCCGATCTCCTTCAGGTTGAGTTCCTCGTAATAGTAGAGCTCGATGACCAGGCGCTCCCGCTCGGGCAGAGCGTCGATCGCCCGGCTGAGGATCGCGTGGATCTCTCTCCATTCGGCCGAGCTCTCCGGGCTCAGAGCATCGGGGGCTTTCCGTTCCCGGGCGATCTCGTCCAGAGCCCTTTCGGACAGGCTCATCTCCTCGATCTGGAGGAAAGACAGCGGCCTGGCCTGGTCGAGAAAAATCCGGTAGGCTTCCTCTGAAAGGCCCAGTTCGCTGCGGATCTCCTGTTCGTCCGGCGCCCGGCCGAGTCTGTTCTCCAGGAGGCGGATGGCGCGAACGTACTGGCGATAGCGGTCCCGGACGGCCCGGGGCACCCGGTCGTGTTTGCGGATCGCGTCCAGCATGGCCCCTCGGACTCGGATGGCCACGTAAGCCTGACCCGTCTCCTTCCGGGAAGCGTCGAGCTCCCGCAGGGCTTGGATCAGGGCCAGCACACCCGCGCCCACCAGGTCCTGGGTCTCGAGGCCCGGAGGCACGCGCATGGCCAAGCGGCCGGCGATCTGCCGGACCAGCGGAAGATACGAAAGAACCGTCTCCTGCTCGGAAGGAACGGGTGCGGCTTGGGATCTCCAGGCGCTGCGCATGATGCTCGTACCTCGTCTCTCCTTCATCCGGTTCCGGCCAAGGGGAGGGCGTCCGCGCCGCGCAGGCCCCCTTGCCCCTGTTTGCCGCACGAGACCGGCTCAGCCAGAAGCCTGCCTGCCAGCTCCCGGAGATTGGCCCCGGCCTTGGACTCGGGATGCAGGACCAGGACAGGCTTTTGCAGTCGAACAGACCGGGTGAGCCGGGGGTCCTTCAGGATGTGCCCCAGGTAGCCGGGCTTGAGCCGCAAAAAGCGCTCCGCCGCTCTGCGGAGCGTCTGAAACACCTCCAGAGCCTGCCGTTCGGACTCAGCGATGTTCACGAGGAGACGGAAATCCTGTTCTCCGATCGTCCGGCTCAGGATCTTCATCGTGGCGTAGGCGTCCGTGATGGCCGTCGGTTCCGGCGTCGTGATGAGGACGACCCGGTGGGCGAAGCTCGAGAAAAACCGCACATTGGACGAAATGCCGCTCGACGTGTCGATGAGGATCGTGTCGGCTTCGTCCTCGAGATCCCGGAACAGGGCGAAAAGGCGGATTTTCTCGCTCGTGCTGAGAAGCGTGAAATCCCTCGCCCCCGAGTCTGCGGCGAGGACCTTGACGCCCCGGGGACCCTCGAGAAGGGCTTCGGCCAGGCTGCACTGCCCGAGCAGGAAGTCTTCCAGGGTGTGGGCGGGGCGGATCCCCAGGATCACGTCGAGATTGCCCAGCCCGAGGTCCGCGTCGAGGATGAGAACCCGCCTGCCCGCCTCGGCCATGGCGATTCCCAGATTGGCCACGATGTTCGTTTTTCCGACTCCGCCCTTGCCGCTGGTGAATGCGTACACCGTAAGCGGCGGCGCTGCGTGCTTGTCCGTTGTCATCTAGGGCGCCTCCATCAATCGATCCACGAGCCATCCCTTGTCGGCAGGCTGGATGTCATGGGGAATGTCCTGTCCGTTCGTGATCCAGGACAGGGGCATCGAAGAATTCAGGACCGCGTCCATCAAGCCGCCCAGGGAGCGGGCCTCGTCGAGCTTGGTCAGGATCAGGCTCTTCGGGCCGAATCGGCCGTACTCGGCCAGGTCGTCCAGGAGCACTTCCCGGGTGTAGTTCGGGCTCAGGAGGAGATGAAAATGGGCATGGGGGCACAGATCCGCTACTTCCGCGATCATCTCCCGAAGCTCTTTTTCCTTCAGCGCCCGGCCCGGCGTGTCGAGAAACAGGGTGTCGGCGGCGCCGAACTCCCGGATTTTTTCAGCCAGCTCTTCCCGGGTGAAGACGATCGCCGTGGGCACGCCCAGGAGCTTGCCGATCCGGTTGAGTTCCTCCCGGGCGCCGACGCGGCAAACGTCCAGGCTGAGGATCGAAACCTTGCGCTTGCGCACGTACCGCTCCATGGAAGCCAGCTTGGCCAGAGTGGTGGTCTTGCCCACGCCCGTGCGGCCCAAGAGGCCGATGCACAGCTTGCCGTCCGTGAGCGGTTGGGTGACGCCGATGCGGTTCAAAAGAAGCTTGCGGAGTTCCCGTCGAAGAGCCTCCACTTCCAGCAGGTCTTCCAAAGAGGCTCCCCGGGCGAGCTCCTGCACGGTCTGGTAGGCGCAGGCCTCGCTCATGCCCTTCTGCTTGAGTTCCCGGTACAGGAGGAGGGCGGCCTTGCCGAGGCGCATCATCTCCCGCTCCTCCACCAGGGAAAGCAGCATCTGCTTGATCTCGGCGATCTCGGACTCCAGGGAGTTGAACTCCACGGCTGGAGCCTCTTTCCGCGGCTCGGTCGCGGCCACCAGCTCGACCCGGCCTCCGGGCAGGGTTTTCTGGGACAGGATGACCACGTCGTCGCCGAGCTCCTGCTTGGCCTGCTGGAGAACCGTCTTCATGCCGTTCCCATAGAATTTCCGGATGTGCATGTTTCATCCCTCAGCGGTTGACCGTCACGAGCCTCGTGTCCGGGGCGATCTCGTTGTAGGAGAGCACGGCCAGGGTGGGCAGGAAGCGCTTGAGCAGCTTGCGCACGTGCCGCCTCAACTCCGGCGTGGTCAGCAGGACCGGCAGCATCCCTTTCTGGCTGGCCTCGTCCATGCCGTTCTTGAGCTGCTGGACGAGGCGGCGCACCTCCTGGGGCTCCAAGGCCACGAAGCTCCCCTGGGTGCCGGTGACGAGGGCCTTGGCCACCCGCTCCTCCCACTGGGGTTCCATCACGATGGCGCAAAGAGACCCGTCGTCGCCCCTGTGTTCCCGGGTGATCTGCCGGGCCAGGGCCTGGCGCACGTGCTCGGTCAGCGTCTCCACGTCCTTCACCGCGGCGGCGTGATCTCCCAGGGTTTCCAGAATCGTCAGCAGGTCCCGGATCGAGACCCGTTCGTCCAACAAGGTTTGGAGGACCCGGTGGACCACGCCCAAAGAAAGCTGGTTCGGGACCAGCTCCTCGACGACTTTGGGATGGTCTTTGGCCAGCTTCTGCAGCAGATTGTGCACGTCCTGCCGCGTGAGCAGCTCGCCGGCGTGCCGCCGGATCACCTCGGCCAGATGGGTCACGATGACCGTGGCCGGATCCACGACCGTGTATCCCATCATCTGGGCTTTTTCGCGGTCCTTTTCCGAAATCTGGAGCGCCGTGAGGCCGAAGACCGGCTCCTGAGTCGGAACGCCCTCGAGGCCCGGCTGGGCACTGCCGGGATTGATGGCCAGGCAGGCGTCCGGCTGCATGGTTCCTCGGGCCACCTCGTTTTCCTTGACGTAGATCCGGTATTCCGAGGGACCGATCTGGAGGTTGTCCTTGATGTGGATCGGCGGGACCACGAAGCCGAGCTCGAGAGCCAGTTGCTTGCGCAGGGACCGGATGCGGTCCAGGAGGCCTCCTCCCTGGGAGGCGTCCACGAGGGGCACGAGCTGGTATCCCACGTCGAGGGCGATGAGATCCACGGGCTCGATCCGCGGGCCTTCATCGGCCTTGGTTGTCGGCTCGGCTTCCGGGGTGGGGACTTCGGCGGGCTGCCGGGAGGCCGCGTATCCCAGTCCTCCGGTGAGGGCGGCCAGGATCAGGAACGACAGATGCGGCAGCCCCGGAACGAGGGCAAAGGCCACGAGAATGCCCGAGGCCAGATAGAGCACCTTCGGATTTCCGAGAAGCTCCTTGTACAGGGTTTTGCTGAAGTCGGCTTCCGAGGCCGTGCGGCTCACCACGATGCCCGCGGCCGTGGACACGAACAGAGCCGGGATCTGCGAGACGAGCCCGTCTCCCACGGTGAGAAGCGTGTAATTCTTGGCCGCCTCGGCCAGGGGCATGCCTTTTTGGAGAACGCCGATGGCCAGGCCGCCGAGAATGTTCACGGCCGTGATCACGAGACCGGCGATGGCGTCGCCCCGGACGAACTTGCTGGCTCCGTCCATGGCTCCGTAGAAGTCGGCCTCCCGGGAGATCTGCTGGCGTCTTTTGCGGGCCTCGTCCTCGCTGATGAGCCCGGCGTTCAGGTCCGCGTCGATGCTCATCTGCTTGCCCGGCATGGCGTCCAGAGTGAACCGGGCCGCCACTTCGGCGATCCGGCCCGCGCCCTTGGTGATCACGACGAAGTTGATGACGACCAGGATGATGAACACCACCAGGCCCACCACGTACTCGCCGCCGACCACGAACTGCCCGAAGGAGGCGATCACTTTGCCGGCCGCCTGCGGGCCCTGGTCGCCCCGGAGCAGGACGAGCCGGGTGGAGGCCACGTTCAAGGAGAGCCTGTAAAGGGTCGCCACGAGCAACACGGCCGGGAAAAGGGAGAAATCCAGGGGCCGCCGGACGAAGAATCCGACGAGCAGGATCGTGATGGACAGCATGATGCTCATGCTGAGAAGAAGATCGATGAGCGTGGGCGGCACGGGCAGGATCATGATCCCCAGGATCAGCATGATCCCGATCGGGACCGCGAGGTCGCTTCCCTGCTGCCAGAACGACGGGGTCAGCTTGAGCGCGTTATTCGCCGCGGACGCCATCAGCCGTCTTTCCCTTGATGCGGTACGCATGAGCGAGGATCTCGGCTACGACTCTGTACACCTCTGCCGGGATCTCGCGGTCGAGCTTCACGTTCCGGTACAGGAACCGGGCCAGCGGAGGATTCTCCACGATGGGAACGCCGTGCTCGCGGGCCAGTTCCTTGATTCGTTCACAAAGCCGTTCCGCCCCTTTGGCCACGACCCGAGGCGCCATGTCCCGGGACCGCTCGTAGAGCAGTGCAACGGCCACGTGTTCTGGGTTGGTCACGACCACGTCGGCTTTGCGGACCTGCTGCATCATGCGCTTTCTCGCCACGTCCTTCTGCAGGCTGCGGATTCGGGCCTTGACGTGCGGATCTCCCTCGGATTCTTTGAATTCCTCGCGGAGTTCCTGCTTGGTCATTCTGAGCTCTCGTTCGTAGTTCCAACGCTGGAACAGGAGGTCGCAAAGGGCGAGAAAGAGCAGAGCCATCCAGACCTTGAGAACGAGCTTGAGAGCGGCCCAGCCTGCGTAGACAAACGCGGACTCGACCGGCCGGTCGCACAAGGCCGAAAGGGCCGGCAGGCTCTTGTGGATTTCCTGGTAAGCGATCCAGCCCACGAGAGAGACCTTGAGGAGGCTCTTGAGCGTCTCGGCCAGGCCGTTCAGGGAAAAGAGCCTCTTCCATCCGTTCAGGGGATTGATCCGGTTCAGGTCCGCGGAAAGGGCCTGGGGCGTGGCGATGAATCCCACCTGGGCCACGTTCCCGGCCACGGCCAGCGTGCAGGCCACCAGAAACAGCGGAGCCAAGAGCGAAAGGCTTTCGGCTCCCCACGAGGCGAGCAGCCCCACGGCGTCCTGGGTCTCTTCCATGCCGACCTGGAAGTCGAGGCCTCGCTGGAAGAGGCCGACCCAGGAACGAAGCCAGGAGGAGCCGGCCAGGGCGAAAAGGGCGATGCCGCCGCCCAGGAGCAGAACCGAGTTGATTTCCCGGCTCTTGGGGACGTTGCCCTTTTCGCGGGCTTTCTGCCGTTTGCGACTGGTTGCTTTCTCGGTTCGTTCTTGACCGGGCTGTTCAGCCATGACCTACCTTCCAAGGGCCGCCAAGACCTGGTTCATGGACAGGAAGGCCTCCTGGAAATACTCTTCGAGGCGCGTTCCCATGGGGTTCGCGGCCAGAAGGAGCACGAGAAGACCGACCAGGATCGTGATCGGGAACCCGAGCATGAGCATGTTCATCTGAGGCGCCACACGGGCGAGAAGGCCCAGGGCCAGGTACACCAGAAGCAAGGCCACGCTGATGGGCCAGGCCAGTTCCAGGGCTGCGCGAAACAGGTCCAGGCCGCCCGTCCGGACGAGGTCCAGGAACAGCGATGGCGGCACGTGCGCGAAAAGCGGCGGGACAACGGCGAAGCTCTTGGCCACGGCTTCCACGGCGATGAGGTGGCCGTCCGCTTCGAGGAACAGGAACAGGGCCAGCAGGTTCAGCCATTGGGCGATGACCGAGTTCTGCTCGCTCGTGGCCGGGTCCATGACGTTGGCGATGCCGAGCCCCATCTGGAACCCGACGAGCTGCCCGCCGAGCGTAATCGCTGCCAGAAGCATGCGCACGCTGAAGCCCATGGCGGCTCCGGCGAGAACTTCCCTGAAAATGCCGACCACGAGAATGCGCAGGCTCAGGTCCTGAGGCAGGGCGGGCTCAGGCAGACAAAAGGAGAACAAGACCGCCATCCAAAGGGCGGCGCCGGCTTTCCACGTCGCCGGAAACCGGCCGCTCCAGAGGGGGAGCGCGAACAGCAGCGCCGTCACCCGCACCAGAACCAGCCCGTACAGCAGAAGCCGTCCTTCGAACAGTTCGAACATCGATCGCTTTCCTTGCTGTTCAGCTCAGCGGATCACCATCGGAATCATGTGGAACAGGTTCAGGGTGAATCCCAAAAGACGGTCCAGCATGTAGTGGCTGAAAAAGAACAGGCCTGCCCCCATGGCCAGGATCTTGGGCACGAAGGTCAGGGTCATCTCCTGGATCTGGGTGATGGCCTGAAAAATGCTCACCGCCAGTCCCACGACGAGCCCCAGGCCGAGAAGAGGCATGGAGACCAAGAGCACCGTCTTGAGCGCTTCCATTCCGACTTCCAAAACCAGGTCCGGTCCCATGATCAGAAACTCCTCACGAGGGATTCCACGAGCAGGTTCCAGCCGTCGGCGAGCACGAACAGCATGAGCTTGAAGGGCAGGGAGATCATGACCGGCGGAAGAAGCATCATGCCCATGGACATGAGAACGCTCGAGACGACCATGTCGATCACGAGAAAGGGGATGTACAGGAGAAAGGAGATCTCGAAGGCCGTCTTGAGCTCGCTCGTGATGAAGGCCGGAATGAGCACGTGGGTCGGCACGTCAGAAGGCTCGGCGGGCGGCTCGATCCGAGAAAGGCCCACGAACAGGGCCAGGTCCTTGGTTCTCGTCTCCCGAAGCATGAAGGCCCGCATCGGGATGAGTGCCTTCTCGAGAGCTTCTCCTTCCTCGATCTGGCCGTCCAGATAGGGACCCAGAGAATTTTCGTACACGTCGGTCCAGACCGGCTGCATGACGAAAAAGGTCAGAAAGAGAGCGAGCCCCACGATGACCTGCTGGGGCGGCGCTTGTTGGGTCCCCAGGGCGTGGCGGAGAAGGGAGAAGACCACCACGAGCCGCGTGAAGGACGTCATGGTCAGGACGAGAATCGGAACGAACGTGAGCAGCGTCAGGACGATGAGGATTTTGACCGGCGCGCTGTACCCCGCGCTTTCGAGGGAGTCCAGCAGCCGGGTGCCTGCCGCCCAAGCCGGGTCGGCTTGCAGGCATCCGAGGAGACCGAACAGGAATGCCGCCTTCTTCATCGGCCCGATCCTTTGTCCGTCGAACCATCGGGCGCCGCCATGGCAGGCCGCCTCGCCAGCAGAGAAACCCGGTGGGGCGTGACGCCCAGAACGAGCCGTTCTCCGGAAATCTCCAGCACGGCGATTCTTTCCTTTGGCCCGAGAGCCCGCATGGCGACGAGCCGGACCGCGGGATCCGCGGCCAGGGTGCGCCGGCGGTTCCACAAGAGGACTCCAGCTCCAGCTACGACCGCGAGCAGGGCGATCCCGACGAGCTTCGCGCTGCGCTCGCCGGGCTGCGGCGAATCCGATGCACTGCGAGGCCGGTCGTCGATCGCGTCTTGGCCGAGGCCGATCCGGGCCGGCCCGAACAGGCACAGCGCGACGACCGATGCAGCCAGCAGGAAGTTCGCGAACGTCTTCATCCTAGTTTCTGAATCCTTTCGGCCGGGCTGATGATGTCCGTCAGGCGAATGCCGAGTTTTTCGTTCACCACCACGACCTCGCCCTTGCCGATGGGCCTTCCCTGGACCAGGATGTCCAGAGGTTCTCCGGCGAGCTTGTCGAGTTCCAGGACCGATCCCTGGCCGAGCTGGAGGATTTCCTCGATGACCATCCTCGTCCTGCCGAGTTCCACGGCCAGGGTGACCGGAATGTCCAGGATGAGGTCGAGGTTCCTGGGAGTCGGTCCGAGATTCTTTCCGTTCGGAATGGCTTCCTTGCGGCCTGTCTCGCCGGGGATACCGGCCCCATCCAAGGAGAACGGGGCGTTCTTGTCGTCGGTCTGGCGGCTTGTTTGTGGTTCCATTGTCAACTTCCTCCGGGTGGTCTAGGAACGGGAGTCCGAGGCGGGCCCCACGGAAAGGACTTCCACAGCGTAGCTGCCGTCCTTCTGTCCGGCCACGCACACGCCTCTGGGCTTCCCCTCGATCTTGAGCAGCAGGGGATCCCGCGGCGCCTGTTCGAGCCTGACCACGTCCCCTGCCTTGAGGTCGAGGAGTTTGCTCAGGGGAACCTGGGCGCTGCCCGCTTCCACGCTGATCTCGAGGGGCATCTTGAGAAGGTGCCCGATGATTCGCTGCCGCATGGTCTGGTCGATCTCCGCGTACTCGGACACGAAGCGGCCGTAAAGGCGATCCTTGATGGGCTCGACCGTCGAGTAGGGAATGCAGTAGCCGATGTAACCGCGCTCCCATTCGAGCTCCACCTGCAGGGTGGTGGCGAGCACGATGTCCGAAGGGGCGATGAAATTGGCGAACTGGGGGTTCTGTTCGGTCCGAACGTACGTGAAGGTCATGTTCTCCAGAATGGACCACGCTTTCTGGAGGTCGGCCAGCAGGAGGTCCACGAGCTTGCGGATGATCCGGTACTCCATGGCCGTGAAATCTCGGTCTCCCAGAACCGTCCGGATTTTGCCCTGGCCTCCGAACAAAATGTCCACGAGGACGAAGATGAGCCGGGCGTCCACGAAGAACAGGGAGGTGCCCCGGAAGGGCTCGGTTCGGAACAGATTGAGAGAGACCGGCGCCGGCAGCTTCTTGATGAACTCCGCGTACTTGACCGACTCGAAGGTTTCGATCTTCACCTCGGCCATCCGGCCCAGGAACCGGAACAGGGACGCCGTGGCCTCCCGGGCGAACCGGTCGTTGATGATCTCCATGGTCGGCATGCGGCCGCGGATGATCCGGTCCTGGTTGGTGAGATCGTATGCTCTGAGCGTGCCGGGTTCCGAGGCCGCATGGGCCTCGGTTTCGATCTCCCCTTCCGCGACTCCCCGGAGGAGCGCGTCGATTTCTTCCTGGGTCAAAAGCTTTTCCATGGCCCTATTGCACCACGAAATCGGTGAAGTAGATTTCCCGGGTCTTGCCCTCTCCCAGGATCCGGTTGATGCGGAAGAGGATCTCTTCCCTGAGGCGGAGTTTCCCCTCCATGGAGGCCACTTCCTCCAGTTTCTTGCTTGAAATGAGAATGATGAGGCTGTCGCGGATCTTGGGGACCTGGGTGTCCACTTCTTCTTTTGTGATGCCCGCAAGCTCGAGCTGCAAGGTGACCTTGAGGTACCGCACGGACTTGGGATCGAAGAGGTTCACGATGAAAGGATCGAGGCTGTACAGGAACGGCGGCGCTTTGGCCTGTTCCTCGGCCGGCGCTTGTTCAGCCTGTGGAGGCTTGTGCAGGACGAACTTCCAAGCCAGGGCACCGCAAAGGAGCACCAGGATCCCTGCGGCCAGGCCTACGACAAGGATTTTCTTCCTGCCCGGTTTGGCGGCGGTTTCCTGTATGGGTTCGACCTCGGTTCTTGGCTCTTGGGCGGCCATGGGTTCGTACCTCCGGATCGAGAGAATGGGCGCAGACAGCTTTTGAGCAACAAGCGTGCCAATGGGGGGAGACTTGAACCCATTGAAAACATTGAGGGAAATGAAGAAGAGGAACCCGGGGTCCGTCAGATTTTCCGAGGGGGAGTTGTCAGGAAAATGACAGGGAGAGGAGGGGTCAGTCCTTCATTTTACGGATAAAGAAGAGAAGCAGGAGGCCCCGGCCTGGGCCGGGGCCTCCGCGAGATGATTCAGTTTAAGTTATAGCCCTTACCGCTTCAGGTTCACGAGGTCAAGAAGCACTTCGTCGGTCGTGGTGATGACCTTGGAGCTGGCCTGAAACCCCCGCTGGGCCGTGATCATGCGTACGAACTCCGAGGCGAGATCCACGTTCGAAAGCTCAAGCGTGCTCGACCGGACCGAACCAAACCCCTGGGTGCCGGCCTTGCCGATCACCACAGCGCCGGAATCGGGCGACTCGGTGTAGTACATGTTCCCTGCAGCCTTTAGGCCGGCAAGGCTCGGGAAGTTCGCAAGGGCGACCTGCCCCAGGGCGCGCTGCTTGCCGTTGGTGAAGGATGCCACGAGGATGCCTTTGTCGTCGATCGTGGCGGCCTGCAGGCTGCCTGGCGGATAGCCGTCTTGGGTGAGGTTGTACACCGAGGAGGAGATGCCCCCATACTGGACGATCCCATCGACGCCCGTGCCGCCGTCATCGAGGCTCGTGCCGAAATCGAAGGTGATCGACTGGCCGAGGGTAGCGCCGCCCGCGAAGTCGAAAGTCACCGTGTTGCCGGTAACGGTCTGGAGCCTGCCGTCCGAGTCGAAAGCGAGCGTTCCCTGGCCCGCGATTTCCCTGGTCCCGCTGGCCGCGTCCTCGGCGTTTATGACCGCGTACCACTCCCAGGCGTTCTCTCCGCTCTTTCGGAAATAGAGCTCCACCGGATGCTCGTTGCCCAGGGAGTCGTAGACCGTCACGGTCGTGGAGAAGTTCGAGGTTTCGTCAGCGGCGTTCACGTCGAACGGGTCCAGGACCTCTGCGCTCGCGTCCAGGTTGGCCACCATGCCGCTCGATGTCGTGGCCTGGGGGGCGAAGCTCGAAGCCTCGATGCGCAGGGAGCCCATGGTGGTCAGGATGTTTCCGAAGGAATCGGCCGGATAGCCCTGCAGGTAATATCCGTTCGAGTCCACGATGTAGCCGTCCTTGTCGATCTTGAAGGCGCCGGCGCGGGTGTAGAAGGGTGCGCCTTCTTCGTTTCGGACCACGAAAAAGCCGTTACCCTCGATCGCCAGGTCCAGAGCGTTGTTCGTGGTTTCGAAAGCGCCTTGGGTGAACGAGGGCGTGACGGCCTCCATGGTCACGCCCAGCCCGCCCCCGCTGCCTCCGAACATGCTCTGGCTGAACAGGTCCGAGAAGTACATGCGGCTTCCCTTGAACCCGTAGGTGTTCACGTTGGCGATGTTGTTGCCGACGACCGTGAGGGCGTTCAAGTTGGTGTTCATTCCGCTGATGCCCGTGTACAGAGAAGTCAGCATGATTTGTTCCCTCCTTTCGAAGGATGGTTGTCACCCTTGCGGGCCGATCCGCTGGATATCGTCCAGGGCCACCCAGAGGCCTCCAACGCACAGATAAGGAATACCGTTCTGGAAGGTCACTTCCTGCACGATGCCGCTCCCCACCGTGGCGGCGGCGATCGGGTTCCCCTCGGCGTCCGTGGCCGAAACTTCGAAGCGATAGGTGCCGGAGGGGCATGCGCTGCCGGTTGAGTCGTTGCGGCCGTTCCACGTGACCGACTGCCGGCCGGCAGGAAGGTTCGATTCTCTCAGCGTGGCCACGAGGCCGCCCTGACTGTCGTAGATGCGGACTTGGACGTCCTTCGCGTCTGCGCCCAGAGAGAAGGTCAGCTCTGCGGGGGAATCCGCCTGATGAGAGAAGGTGTTGCCCGAGAACTCCACGACCTTGCCCAGGAGGCCGACGGCGCTGAAGTTGTTGAGAGACGCCAGATAATTCTCGAGGGAGTCCTGGCTGGAGGAGATTTTACGCATCTCGTCGAGTTCGCTGAACTGGGCGAGCTGGCTCACGAACTCGGTCGCCTCCATAGGATTCAGCGGATCCTGGTTCTTAAGCTGGGTTACGAGCAGGTTCAGGAACACGTCTTGTCCGAGGGATTGGGATTCGGTCGATTGCGGCGAGGAGGGTCCCGTTGAGCCGCTGACAGCCGTGATCATGATGCATGCCTCCTGTCTACACGAAAAGGTCCAGGGTCCGGTCTGTCACGCGGGAAGCGGCGTTTGCGAGAGAACGCTCCTCTGGTGACGCGGCGCCTTTCCGGAGGTTGCTTCCGGACCCCGAGGCCTCCCGGCCCTGAAAGCGTTCACCCGTGGATCCCGAATCCACGAGCACCTCGAAGTGTTCAACTTCGAGTCCGAGTTCCTGGAACCTTTGGACCAGCGCGTCCTGCTGGCCTTGGACGAGTTCCTGCAGCTTGATCGTGTCGACCAGGGCCTGGGCCGCGATTTTGCCGGGCTCCAGGCGCACGTCCCATCTCATCTCTCCGAGGCCGTCGCCCTGGATGCGCAGATGGAATTGCTTCGCGGAAGTCTCGAGAGCCTCCCGGGCGTGAATTTGCAGATGGCTCATTACGGATTCGCTTCGCCAGGGGCCGGGTGTCGGAGCGCTTCGGCCAGGGCCTGCGGGGGGTTCGGTGCGTCCTTCGGTCGGCTTCACTCCGGCCTGTTGCAGAGGGTCTGTTTCTTCGGCTCCTGCAAGACCTGGCTGGGACAGGGCCCGTTCGCGTCCCTGGAAGGGAGAACGTGCCGAGGGGGCGGCGGCAGAGGCCGTCTTGGGCTCTCCTGTCTTGTCCACTGTCGGTCCGTCCTGGAATGCGTCGTCGGCCCCTTGTTCAGGGTCGGACGGAGCCAGGGTGTCCTCCTCGGGTGGCAACGGCTCGCCCGGGCGCCCTTGTACGGCCCTGGCCTTTGGGGCTGTCTCAGAAGCCTCGCTGGGCGTCCTGCCGGCCGCAGCGACGGCCGAAAAGAGCCCCGGTGCAGCCTCCTCGTGCGGAAGCGCCGCAGGAGCTGGAACTTTCGGCGCGCTCCCCTCGGCTGGCCGAGACCGATTCGATTCTTGAGCCGCAGTTTCAGCCTCCGTGGCAGGGGAGACGGAATCCTGCGGTCCTGCCGCGGGCTCCTTGAGCAGCGGTTCGGCCCTCATGGCGAAGGAGACGGTAAGCCGCCGGTCCGGGGAGGGAAAACTGCCCGGCGCGCCTGAATCGTCGGCCGGCACAGCGAGCCTCGGGTTGCCGGTGTCGGGAGAGGTGTATCCGGCACGGTCCGCAGGCGGAGGCGAAGGATCTGAGGGCGATGTTGTGGCGGTCTGAGCCTCGGGGCCCAACGACGGGTGAGGCTCGCTCCCCTGAGCTTCGGGTGCGCTACCGGCCAGATGAAAAACCGGATCCTCCGCGGCCGGGGCCGCAAGCCGGGCCGGGATCTCCCCTCCCTGATCGAGGAAGAAAGGCTCGCCCGGAGGTTCCGGTCTCTCCGCCGCAGAAGCGGCGGGAGCGCCAGGAGTCTGAGGAGGCGGCGTTGGGGCAAGTTCCTCCGCTACGGTCTCGGTCTCCACGGGCATCCAGGCAGGAAATGCCGGCAGTGCCTGCGGGCTGGCCTGTTCTGGCGTCGAAATCGAACTGGCCGGCCCTGTATCGTCCGTCGTGCCTGCCTCGGCGATGGGTGAAGGGAGAATGAAAAGATCCGTGTCCTGCTGGTTCGGCTCGGCCGGTGGTGCGGTCGGTGCGGCCATCCCGTTCGAAGCGGTCAGGTCCTGGCCCGGGGCCTGCATCTGGCGCAGAGCCTCTTCGATCGCGGTCGCGAACGACTGAGGATCTTGGACCCGAAGGCGCCCGTCCTGTGAGCCTAGGGGAACCGTTTTCACGGGATTCGGCGAGGACCATGAAAGACCTGCCTGCGGCGTCTCGGGAACTACAGGATCAACAGGGATTAGGGCCATGGGGCTGTTTCTTTGTTCTCGGTTCTTGGGAGATGGATCGCATCAACGGTTGCCAAAGGGCTAGGCAATTGCCGTGCCAGGGGGAGGGGATGGGCAAGTTGTTGAAAAATCAATGTACCGTGTTGAAGGCCCTTGTGTTCAAGGGCGGCAGTTTCTTCCGCCCGGCAGAAGGTTCCCGGGGAAAGGATCACACGCAAGGGAGGGCCACGGTCCCTCGTGGCCTCAAGGGGGGATCCGTGATTCGGTGGAGGGCCATGCTCCGTCATGGCCGCTTCTTCTTGGGACGCCATATCACACAAACCGTGAGGCCCCAAGGCGGACGCGACAGAGCGCGTCCCTCCAGGGGAAAACCAATGGAGGGCCACGGTCCCTCGTGGCCCAAGGGGGGATCCGTCATTCGGTGGAGGGCCATGCTCCGTCATGGCCGCTTCTTCTTGGGACGCCATATCACACAAACCGTGAGGCCCCAAGA